>Ga0099364_10005176_pt1 | contig 19475 bp, 16 predicted proteins | sample TergutTh196P3_FD_73070 | JGI IMG/M metagenome (GOLD analysis project Ga0099364, IMG submission 73070) | Microcerotermes parvus P3 segment gut microbial communities from Pointe-Noire, Republic of the Congo - Th196 P3 | ecosystem: Host-associated > Arthropoda: Insects > Digestive system > Gut ...
AGCGCCAACAGAGACGACCCATCCCCGCTCTCCCCCCCCCCCCCCTCCCCCCCCGCCCTCGCCGGCCCGCCCCCCCCCCCGCGGTGGTGGGTGTGTTTTTTTGGGGGGGCGGCCCACCCGGAAGCTCCGGGGTCTTTCGATGAGCTTGCCGTTCATCACCGTGCCGTTTTCCAGCATGTCGCCGATGTTGATCAGGCAGCAATTGAAGATGGGCTGCAGAAAATAATCCGCGTCATGAAAATGGATGGCGCCCTCGTCGTGGGCTTTGGAGATTTTTTCGGGCAGGAGGATACGCCGGGTGAGATCCTTCGAGACCTCCCCCGCGATAAGATCCCGCTGGGTGGCGGCGGTGACGGCGTTCTTGTTGGAATTCTCCTCCATCACATCTTTATTGGCCGCCTTGATCAGGCTCAAAATGGAGTCGTCCGTGGTGTTTTGCTTGCGCACCAGGGCGCGGGTGTAGCGGTAGATGATGTACGCCTTGGCCAGGCCATACTTGCCCAGCTCCATGAGCTTTTGCTCCACAACATCTTGAATATCCTCCACAAGGATGCGGGGCTTTTTTTTCTGCTCGATGGCCGTTACAATCCATTCCACTTGTTCGTCCGATACACGCTCATGGTCCTCCGCCGCGGCGTTGGCCTTCTGTATCGCGGTGACGATCTTGCTTCGGTCAAATCCAACGGAGGTTCCGTCTCGCTTGATCACCTTCATGGCAGTCTTCCTTTCTCTTGCCGCGCGATTACGCCTGCAAATTCTTCTTTCACGCCGCGCGCAAAGCGGCCTTATTTTTTCGCTGATAAGGATTATAGCAGATCGCGCCGCGGATTGCAAGTCCTTTTCGCAACAAAATATAGATTTATTTTTGCTTCATTCCTGTAACTGGCACAATATATAGGTTTTGCATATCTTTTCCCAATTTGCGTAAAATAATATGGAATTCACTGGAAAGGGGCTATGCGCTTGAAGGCGCCGCATCATGTCGTCTTATTGGGAAGCCCGTCGGACACAAGCCTCACCCTGCCGCTTTGCCGCGCGCTGGAGTCTCTGGGCGGGGTGCTTTTCGCAGGCCATGGCTGCCTCGCGGCCTACGGCGCGCCGGAAGCCTCCCGCCGCCGCTTTTTGCTGTGGGAGACGGAAGCCCTGTTCTCCCTCGGCGCGGAAAACGCCCTTTTGGTGCTCAAGCAAGGAACGCCCTTCCCACAAGATGTAGGGGGCGTCCAGCGGCTGACCGTGTTGGCCGACCACCCCGCGCCGGCGTTTCCCGCCCTCCGGGGGGTCGAATGGATCGGCTGCGCCTGCGGCGAGGGCAGGAGCGAGCTGGCCCTTTCCAGCCTGCGGGAGGACCGCGCCGTGGCCGAGCTCCGCCGCCCGCTGACCCGGCCCGACGGCAAAGCCCTGGAGCCGGGCGAATTTCCGATCCGCCTGAGCGCGCCCATGGAGGGCTACCCCTTGCTGTGCTGCTGCGCGGTGGAGCTGTTGTTTGGCGCGTGACTATTCCTCTTCGAACAGTTCCGAAACAAATCGTATGCTCGCATCTTCTATGCCGTGCGCACCCTGGTAAGCACGCAGATAGGCCAGCTGCAGGTCAAAGCTGTCCTTTTCTAAAAGATTGCAGAGATAGCCCGCCGTATCAAGGCGTGGCACGGCCAATAGAACAAGCTCCTCTTCCAGCTTTCCCGCCTTTCGATATTCATCGATTCTGGCCAGATTGATATTTTCAGCCCGCGCGTTTTGATAAAACCCGCTGAAATTCATCCCGAACACCGTAAACGCAAAAACAGCGCTTATCGCCGCAAAGAGGGAGAACTTCGTTTTCTTTTCTCTTGCAAACCAATCCAGCGCGGTAAGGCCGATGAAGACGAATTCCACGAACAAAGTAGGCAGCAGCGGCCGGTAAGGCGAAACTGAAGCGGCAATCAGCATATAAAGCGCCCCCAGGCCAATGATCATCTGCACAAGATACATCGGATTTTTCTTTTTCAGCCATATCGCCAACGGCACATAGCACAGCGACGCAAGATAGAACAGGTCATAGATCTGAAATAAACTGTGAACGAGTCCGGGTCTTTCGAAATCCAGGCCAAACAAACGAAACATGCAGCAAAAGTTGAAGCCCCAACCCAAAATCAGCAGCAGTGCCTGTATGGTGTGCAGAGCTCTAAGCCCCTTTTTCACCTGAAGCGTGAACAGCCAGTAACACAGGGCAGCCGTGAGTAAAAGCTGGAACAGCCAAAGCGCCGGAATATTCATAAGCATCGTTGTCGCCGCCACAAAGTTTTCCGGCAGCGGGCGCACACTGCTGCCCATCCGGACAAAATTCCCCGGCGCGAGCACAACAGTCAGAAGCCCCAGGGCAACCGCTGTAATATGCGCTATCGCAAAAAGCCGCGGCTTTTTCTTTTCGGCAATCCAGCGGGAAAGCGGTAAAAGCACCGCGTATCCCAAAACGATCATTCCCCATTGCTCCATCGTCGCCCCTGCCAAAAAACCCGTGAGCAACAACAGCCCCTTCGGCTTTCCCGTGCTGTCCATGCGCAAAAGCAGGATAACGTCCAGGTATACGATCAGGGCCGGGAATAAATAATTCGCCGAAGTGGTAACGCTCAGCGGACCGTAGGCAACGACTTCGCCGCCCAGGCTCAGATAAAGAAGGCACAGCGCCGCCAGCATCACCTGAAACTGACGTTTTGTACCGGTAAAACATTTGGCAATCAATACAAATACGCCAGCGATAAAAATCGGCGTAATGATTTTCCAGATGATCATCGTTCCATCCCAAAAAAACAAACCCGCCAGTGCGTGAACCAGCAATCGTCCGTTTGCGCGGACATAATGCCGCGCTAAAAAACGCAGGAAGCCCGGAATTCCCTGTGCAACGGAGGACGCGTACCAGAAGTCATCCCCCTGCATAATGACAAGAGCATATAGCATCCATTGCAGCACAACAAATAGTCCGAGCGCCATCCAATGCCAATGATCTTGAAGTCTCAATTTCAGCTTCATGACAAGCCCACTTTCCTGGTGCTATTGGCGCCGCAGCTTCGCCTGCCTGATATCGCCGCCAAAAAAGCGCAGCGCCGCGTAGTTGCCGATGATACGGGAGGTCACGCGCCCGGCGTATTTTCCCTCCATCTCCTTGGGGCTGAGGTTGGTGTTGATGATCGTTGGCAGGCCGCGGTTCAGCCGCGTGTTCACAATGTTGTAGATCGCGGACGCGGTGAACTGCGTGGAAAACTCGGTGCCCAGATCGTCCAGGATCAGCAGGTCGCATTCCAGCAGCGCCTGCTCCACCTCGCCGGTGTTCTCGCCGAAGCGGGCAAAGCGCTCCCGCTCCATCTTGCCGAGCAGGTTTTGCGCCGAGCCGTAAATGATGATGTACCCCTTGTCGATCACCTCTCTGGCGATGGCGAGAGAGAGATGCGTCTTGCCCAGCCCGGTCGGGCCGAAAAAAAGCAGGCTCTTCGCTCCGGCGCCGAACTTTTCGGCATAGCTTTTACATGAATTTAAAATACCTTCCATGTGGCGGCGCGGCGAAATGCCCGTGTCGGCGTCCGGCTGCGCGGCATAATACGCGAGATCGAAGCTTTCGAACGCGGAGCTTTCCAGCGGCGCGTCCATGCACAGCTCCTGGTATGCCTGCGCCCGCAGCAGCTTCGCGAAGCACTCGCAGCGTTTTCCAAGCACAAAGCCTGTGTCGCCGCAAAGGTCGCAGACATATTTTGTTTGCAGATACCCGGCGGGAAAGCCCTGGGCCGCGAGGAGCTTTTCCCGCTCCGCCTGGGCGGCCAGGTTTTGCCGCTGGAGCAGCTCGAGGTACTCCTGCATATCCTCTCCCCTGCCGATGGCGCTCACCACGGCCGAACCCGCCCGGGCAATTTGCTGCTCTAAAATCTCCAGGGCCGGTATTTTTGCGCGCGCGAGCTCCCGGCGCTCCCGCAGCTCGGCCTGGGCACGGCTTCGGCGGCGTTCCAGCTCAAGCTCCGCCTGCCGGATACGTTTTGGGGTGGTTTTCATGCTTCGCTCCTTTATAAGACCGGCACAGTCAGCGTGCTGCGCTCGTATTCATCCAGATCGTAGGAGGTTTTGCTCTCCGCGCGCTTTTGCTTCGGCTTCGCGGTTTTGAAGGCGGCGACCTCCTCCGGGGTCTTCAGGCCCGCCTTCCGCCAGCTCTGCAGCACCTTGTCCATATAGGCGAAGCTCAGCTTGCCGGTGTGGTTCGCCATCTCCTCGTAGGCGGGGAAGATCATCTCCATGCCAAAGCCGTACTCTTTTACCCAGCGCTGGAGGTATTCCCGCTGCGCCGCCGTCGGGCGCGGGGCGTGCAGGCCCGCCATCCCCTGAAGCTCCCGCCACAGCGCGAGATCGCGGGACAGCGCGGTGATCTGCTCGTCCGCTTTTTCGATGCTGTCGATCTCCTTTTCCGCCCAATCGCGCCCCACCTTTTCGATATAGGCGTAGGACAGCTTGCCCGCCTCCACGCAGTAATGCAGCAGCATGGGGATCACCTCAGAGGAAAGGCCGTAGGTGTCGTGGAGCATCAGCAGCGTGCTGCGGCCATCGTAGCCGATGGTGCGGCCAAGCCTTTTCTGCGCTTCGCCGAAAAGCCAGGCCAGCTCATCCGATTCCTCCAGCCGCGCGGCGATTTGCGCGTCGTTGGGGCGCGGGGACGCGGGCAGCCTTGGCATAGCCGGGGGCTCCGGGGCAGCGCTTGCGTTTGGGCTTATGCTTATGCGCGCTGCCGGTGATTCCGTTACTTCTTCGTCCCCGGACAGCAGCACCCCGCGCTCCAGCCAGAACCGCAGCGCGTCGATGATCTCCCCCCGAGGCTGTCCCAGCGCCGCCGCGATGGCATCCGGCGAAAGCGGCTCGCCGCAATGCCGCAGCATCCACAGCAGCGCCTTTACCGCGAGCCCGCCCGCGAGCTTCAGATGCTCATCCGCCACACAGCAGGGCACGGCGAACACGCCGCCATACAGCGTATAGTTGATTTTATAATTCATGAAAGCAAAGCTGTCCTCCCCTGCTATGATTTGACAGGCGCAAGCATCGTCAGCGCGATGCGCTGCTTCTTCAGGTCGATCGAAACCACCCAGACCGTCACCACCTGGCCGACCTTTAAAATCTCGGACGGATGCTTGATATACCTGTTCGTGATGCGGGAGATGTGTACGAGGCCGTCCTGGTGTACGCCGATGTCAATAAACGCGCCAAAGTCGATGACGTTGCGCACGGTGCCGCTAAGCTCCATGCCGGGGGCGAGATCCTCCATTTTGAGCACGTCGGTGCGCAGCATCGGCGGCGGGAGGTCGTCGCGGGGGTCGCGGCCCGGGCGCTGGAGCTCTCTGACGATGTCCCGCAGGGTGGGCTCGCCCACGCCCAGCCGCGCGGCCAGACCGGCGATTCCGCCGGCGGCTTCGACCTTCGCGGGCAAATCGGGCACATGCCCCTGCCGGATTTCTTTTAATGAGCAGCCGCATTCCTCCAGCAGCGCCTTCGCGGCGGCGTAGCTTTCGGGGTGCACGCCGGTATTGTCGAGCACGCTGCCGCTTTCCGGCACCCGGAGGAAGCCCGCGCACTGCTCAAAGGCCTTCGCCCCCAGCTTGGGGACCTTCTTCAGCGCCGCCCGGGAGGCAAAGGCGCCGTTTTCCTCGCGGTAGCTGACAATGCTCTTCGCCAGCCCGGCATTCACCCCCGCCACGCGGCTGAGGAGGGAGGGCGAGGCGGTGTTCACATCTGCGCCCACGGCGTTGACGCAGTCCTCCACCACGCCGTCCAGGGCGCGCTCCAGCTCCTTTTTGGGCATGTCGTGCTGGTACTGCCCCACACCGATGGCTTTCGGCTCAATTTTTACCAGCTCCGCCAATGGGTCCTGCAGGCGCCGGGCAATCGAGACGGCGCTGCGCAGGCTTACGTCGAACTGCGGGAATTCCTCCGCCGCCAGCTTTGAGGCGGAGTATACCGAAGCACCGGCTTCATTGACGATCATATAGGCGGCCTCTTGATTCCTGCCCCGCGCCTCCTGCAGCGTTTCGGCGGCGAAGGCCTCGGTCTCCCGGGAGGCCGTGCCGTTGCCGATCGCGACGATCTCCACACCGTATTTCGCGATGAGAGACAGGATATACTGCTTCGCCTGGGCGTATTGCCCGGCGGAATGGGTTACGTAGATCACGCCGGTTTCCAGCACCAGACCCGTGGGATCCACCGCGGCGACCTTGCAGCCCGTGCGGTAGCCGGGGTCGAGCCCCAGCGCGGCCTTGCCCTTCACGGGGGGCTGCAGCAGCAGCTCCCTGAGATTGACGGCAAAATTGCGGATCGCGGAGGCGTTGGCGCGCTCCGTAAGCATGCCGCGGATCTCGCGCTCAATGGAGGGGAAGATCAGCCGGTCGTAGGCGTCCGCTCCCGCCGCGCGCACGGTTTCGGTGCAGGCGGAGCGCCCGCCGGGCTCCAGGGTCTCGGAGGTGATCACGTTGTGGGCCCTCACGGGGTCGAGAGAAATGGAGGCCTTCAAAAACGCCTCGCGCTCCCCCCGGTTGATGGCAAGCACCCGGTGATCGGCGATCTTTTTGATGCCCTCTTTGAAGTCGTAGTAATCGGCGTAGACGCTGTCCTCCCCCGGCTTCGCGGCCTGGGATTTCAGCTCGCCCACAACGCCGCACAGATTCCGCAGCCTGCGCCTGATATCGGCGTTGTCGGAGATCATCTCGGCGATGATATCCATCGCGCCCTGAAGGGCTTCCTCCGCCGACGCAACGCCCTTTTCCCCATCAACAAACGCCTCCGCCAGCACAAGCGGCGCGGCGCTGTCCGCCTCCTGCGCGTAAATCCGCAGCGCGAGGGGTTCCAGGCCCTTTTCTTTGGCGATGGAGGCCCGTGTTCTTCTTTTCGGGCGGTAGGGCCGGTAGATATCCTCAATCTCGGCCAGGGTGACGGCCTTCGCCAGCGCGGCCTCAATTTCGGGCGTAAGCTTCTCCTGCACCTCAATGGAGGCCCGCACCTCCTCCCTGCGCTTTTCCAGGCTGCGCAGGTATTCCAGGCGCTCCGAAAGCCCGCGCAGGACCTGGTCGTCCAACGTGCCGTGCTGTTCCTTCCGATAGCGCGCGATGAAGGGAATGGTGTTGCCCTCGTCCATAAGCTGGACGGCGTTCTCCACCTGCCAGAGCTGTAAGTGGAATTCGGCGGTGAGTTGTTCCAGGATGGTCATCCGTTTTCCTCCCATAAAAATCGTTCCAGCGCATGCTCCCATTTCGGCAAAAGCGCGTAGCCCGCCGCCTCCAGGCTCCGGAAGGACAGCCGGGAATTCATTGGCCGCTTCGCCGCCGTGGGGTATTCCGCCGAAGAAACCGGGATGACTTTCGTATCATATCCCGCTATTCTGAAAATTTCCCGGGCAAAGCCGGCCCAGCTGCATTCGCCGGTATTCGCCGCGTGGTATATCCCCGCCTGGGGCCGCGCCAGCATGTCGCCGATCAATCCTGCCAGATCGACGGTATAGCTCGGCGCGCCGATTTGATCGTCCACCACGTTGATTTGCGCGCGTTCCCTGCCCAGGCGAAGCATGGTCTTGACGAAATTGCTCCCCTGCGCGCCGTAAACCCAGGAGGTGCGCAGGATCATACGCCGTTCGCATAATTCCCGCGCGGCCAGCTCGCCGGCCAGCTTGGTTCTGCCGTAGGCGTTTTGCGGGTCTGTGGGGTCGCCGGCCTCCCAGGGCTTTGTGCCGCCGCCGCCAAAGACATAGTCCGTGCTGATATACAGCAGCCACGCGCCGCTTGACGCGCAGTATTCCGCCACATGGCGCGTGCCCCCGCCGTTGACAGCCATGGCCAGCGCCGGCTCGTCCTCGGCCCTGTCCACCGCCGTGTAGGCGGCGCAGTGCACCACGGCCTCCGGCTGAAGCCGCTCCAGGGCGGACAGCGTCTGCCCGCGCCGCGTCAGGTCGAAATCATCAAGATCGACGCCGATGGCATCCCACCCGCGCCGACGCAGTTCTATGAGGACGTCATGGCCCAATTGGCCCTTCACGCCGGTGATGACTACACGCAATTGGCACCCTTCCTTTTTTCGCGAGCTATTCTGTAGGGGTTCAAAATTTTGAACCCAGGCAACGCTTTTGCGTTTTTTCACGGGATTATCCGCAAGCAATTTTGAGAATTTTTCATGGGCTCAAATTTTTGAGCCCCTACCGCAATACTCAAATTCAATTCCCGCGTCGTTCCACAGCGGCGCGGCGGCGTCCTTTGAGGATACCATGGGGTCGCTCAGGCCCCAGTGGATGGAAAACAGCGGGTCGTCGAAGCGCACGCTGCGGTCATGGGCCCGGGAATAGGGGGCATCCACTTTATAGAAAACCTCCGCGTTTTCAGTCAGGGTCACAAAGCCGTGAAGGCATCCCCGGGGAATCCACAGCAGGCGCTTATTCTCGGCCGAAAGCTCCGCGGCCGTCCATTTCAGATAAGTAGGCGAGCCCCTGCGCACATCCACCGCGACATCCAGCACGGCGCCGCGGGTGCAGCTGAAGAGCTTTCCCTGGGCCATGGGCTCGGTTTGGCAGTGCAGGCCCCGCAGGGTGCCCTTCTGCGCGGAAAAGGAGCGGTTGTCCTGCACAAAGCGCGCCGGGATCCCCAGATCCTCCAGCGTGCGCTCGGAGTACATTTCATAAAACCAGCCGCGGTCGTCACCGTGCACCGTTGGCTCCAGCAAAAACACGCCATCCAGGTTCCATTCCATTGCACGCATGCGGTACATTCCCCCATTTGGTATCTTGGGTTCAAATTTTTGAACCCCTACCACAATCCACTCTATAAATCTGAACTCACAAATCAAATTTCCCGTTTTCGAGCGCGGGCTCGTCCGCCTGGCCCCAGCGCGGATGCGGCTCGTGGGCAGCGCCATATAGAATTTTGCCCTCAATGACCCGCCGCAGGTGCGCGCCGTATTCGCTGTTGCCGTATTTCGACGCGGAGCTCATCAGCTGCTTTTCGGAGACCCAGCCCATATGGAAGGCGATCTCCTCCGGGGCGGAAATCTTGATGCCCTGCAGCGTTTCGATGGTCTGCACAAAGCTGGCGGCGCGCATCAGATTCTTCACCGTGCCGGTATCCAGCCAGGCGAAGCCGCGCCCGAACAGCCGCACATCCAGCAGGCCCTCGTCCAGGTAGCGCTGGTTGATGTCCGTAATCTCCAGCTCCCCCCGGTGGGAGGGCTTGAGCGCCCTTGCGTACTCCACCACGCGGTTATCGTAAAAATAGAGCCCCGTTACCGCGTAGTTGGATTTGGGCACCTTCGGTTTTTCCTCAATGGAAAGCACCTCGTTGCGCTCGCCGAACTCCACCACGCCGAACTGCTCCGGGCGTTCCACGTAATAGGCGAATACCGTCGCCCCGTCGGTCTTCTTGGCCGCCTGGCGCAGCATGTAGCCCAGGCCGCTGCCATAGAAAATGTTGTCGCCCAGCACCATGGCCACGGAATCCCCGCCGATGAATTCCTCGGCGATGAGGAAGGCCTGCGCCAGGCCCTCGGGCTTTTCCTGCTTCGCGTAGCTCAAATGCAGCCCGAACTGGCCGCCGTCGCCCAGCAGCTCCTCGAATTTCGGCGTATCCGCCGGCGTTGAGATGATCAGGATCTCGCGGATCCCGGCGAGCATCAGCGTCGAAAGCGGATAATAGATCATGGGCTTGTCATATACCGGCAGCAGCTGCTTGCTGGTGACCAGGGTCAGCGGATACAGCCGCGTGGCGGAGCCGCCGGCCAGAACGATACCTTTCACAGGGCATCCCCTTTTCTGTGAGATTCCTCCCCATTCTGTTTTGTTCCATCGCAAGCTCCTTCAACTGACTGGATTTTACCACATTCCGGGGAAAATGTCAATGGGGAGATGCCACCCTGCTTCCGCAGAGCATCAGCGGCGCATGACCCAGTCCCTCGCGGTCGCGGCGCAATACCGCAGCCAGAGACGAAGGCTTTCCTTTACCGATGCCTCGCTTTTCAGCCCTACGCGCCGGGCATAGCGGTTCCAGAGCAGCAGGTACCAGGGGCGCATGGTGTAAGCTTCCATCCAGGGCTTATTCCCCGTGACAAAGTGCAGCACGGGCGTGAAATAACGTTTGGGGGAGCCTGCCTCGGTCTGCCTGGAATCCTGCACGTAATAATTATATTTCACGTCGTTCCATTTCACGTTATTTCCGATCATGACATTCAAAATATCCTGATCGGGATAAACCAGCTGGTCCACGTGCGCGCGAAAAAACTCCAGAAAAGCGTCCGGGCTGAAGTCTTCGCGCAGCTTCGGCAGATGAAAAAGCGTAAATCCCGAGGTGAAAGTATCCTTCTGCGGCAGCGGCCCAAAATCCCGCTGCAGACGGCTGTAAAAGCTGGTGTTTTCCCTTCGGTGGCGGCACACGGCGGCATAGGCGTTATCCAGAGGCTGATTGTAGAAATCCAGGATATTCCTGCGCACCAAAAGATCCGCGTCCAGCCAGAGGATGCGCTCCATGCTTTCGGGGAACAGCTTCAGCACAAAGAGCCGGTAATTTGCCTCCACCGAAAAGCGGTCGATAGGCACCAGATAGTCGTATTCCGATATGCTCAAATACATCGGGTGCAAACGGAAGTTCTGATAGAGCTCGCCCAGCTGCGCGAGAAAGGCGATATCCTCTTCCGTAAGCACAGTATAGAGAAGATATACGTTTACAGCGTCCACTTTTTTATGATGCTGCAGCAGGGAGCTCAGCGCTACCTTGAGCCCCTTGAGATAGTTTTGGTCTGTCGCGACGAGTACGTTCATACCGTTCCTCCCAGCGCCGCAAGGCTTTCCCGCAGTGCGGCGCGTTTTTCCGCCAGCTGCCGGGCGTTTTGCCTCGCGCCCTCAATTACGGCGGCGGGAGCCTTGCCCGTGAAGCCCTCGTTGCTGAGCTTCGCGTTCACGCCCTGCAGCTGCTTTTCGATATGAGCCAGTTCTTTTTCCAGCCTTGCCTTTTCGGCGGCAGGATCCACCAGCTCGCCCATGGGAATCCAGATTTTAAAGCCGCTGCCGACAATCCGCACGGCGTCGTCCTTTTCGTAGTCGCGCCCGGCCAGCCAATGCACCGCCGAGGCGTTGGCCAGCTTGACGAAAAGAAGGTCGCTGAACGTGTCGTCCGCGCGGATGAAGACGTTTGTTTTTTTGCCCGGAGGCACGTTCATCTCGGCGCGGCGGTTGCGGATGCCCTTGACGGCCTCCATAAACACCGCCATGCGCGCCTCCGCCCCGGGGAAGCTTAGGGCCTCGTCATATACGGGCCAGTCGGAGATCATGATGCTCTCACCCTCATGGGGCAGCGCGCGCCAGATCTCCTCCGTAATAAATGGCATAAAGGGATGCAGCAGCTTGAGCGTGCCGCTGAGCACATAAACCAGAACCGCGCGGGTCTTCGGCTCCGTGAGGCTGATTTTGGCCAGCTCAATATACCAGTCGCAGAACTCGTCCCACAGGAAGTCGTAAAGCTTCTGCACCGCCATGCCCAGTTCGAATTTCTCCAGGTTGGCCGTCACCTCGCGCACCGTCGTGTTATACCTGCTGAGAATCCATTGGTCCTCCATATTCAGATTGCCCGGCACGTGGGGCGCGGGCTCGTCCTCATCCAAATTCATGCGCACAAAGCGGGAGGCGTTCCAGATCTTGTTGGCGAAGTTACGGCTGGCGCTCACCTTTTCTTCCGAAAAGCGCAGGTCGTTGCCGGGGCTGTTGCCCGTGGTCAGGGTAAAGCGCAGCGCGTCCGCGCCGTATTTCTGGATCACCTCCACGGGATCGGCCCCATTGCCCAGGGATTTTGACAGCTTTCGGCCCAGCTCATCCCGAATCAATCCGGTGATCAGCACGGTATCAAACGGGGCTTTGCCCATAAATTCGCAGCCGGAAAAGATCATGCGGGCCACCCAGAAAAAGATGATGTCGTAGGCCGTGCACAGCGTATTCGTGGGATAAAAATACTTGAGGTCTTCGGTATCGTCCGGCCAGCCCAGGGTGCTGAAGGGCCACAGCGCCGAAGAAAACCAGGTGTCCAGGGAATCGGGGTCCTGGACCATATCGCCGCCGCATCCGGCGCATTTTTCAGGCGCTTCCCGCGTGACGGCCATTTCGCCGCAGGCGCCGCAGTAATACGCGGGAATGCGGTGCCCCCACCAAAGCTGGCGCGAAATGCACCAGTCCTTGATGTTTTCCATCCAGTACATATAGGTCTTTTCGAAGCGGGCGGGCACAAATTTTGTCTCGCCGGATTTCACCGCCGCGATGGCCGGCTCCGCCAGCGGCTTCATCCTCACGAACCACTGGGTGGATACCCGGGGCTCGGCCACGGTGTGGCAGCGGTAGCATTCGCCCACGCTGTGCTTCATCGGCTCCACTTTTATCAGCAGACCCAGGGCCTCCAGATCCTTCACCAGCTGCTTGCGGCAGGCGAAGCGGTCCATGCCCTCATAGGCCGCGCCGGCCTGTGCGTTCATATGGCCGTCGTCGGTCATCACGTTTAAAATTGGCAGGCCATGCCGCGCGCCCACCTCAAAGTCGTTGGGATCGTGGGCAGGGGTGATCTTCACCGCCCCGGTGCCGAAGTCCATTTCAACGTAGCTGTCGGCGATCACGGGAATATTTCTTCCGGTGAGGGGCAAAATCAATTCCCTGCCAATCGCCTCCGCGTAACGGGGATCGTCGGGATGTACGGCCACAGCGGTGTCGCCCAGCAGGGTTTCGGGGCGGGTGGTGGCAATTTCAATATGTCCCGTGCCGTCGGCGTAGGGGTAGCGGATATGCCAGAACGCGCCGTCGCGTTCGCTATGCTCCACCTCCGCGTCGGAAATGGAGGTCCCGCAGCTGACGCACCAATTGATGATGCGCTCGCCCCGGTAAATCAGGCCTTTTTCGTAAAGCCGGACGAAGACCTCCTTCACGGCCTTCGAGCAGCCCTCGTCCATGGTGAAGCGCTCGCGGCTCCAGTCGCAGCTGGAGCCCAGAAGCTTGAGCTGCTCCACGATGCGCCCGCCGTATGTTTCCTTCCAGGCCCAGGCCCGCTCCATGAATTTTTCGTAACCCAGCGCCTCCTTGCTCAGGCCCTCCTTCGCCATCTGCTCCACGATCTTGACCTCCGTGGCGATGGCGGCATGGTCGGTGCCGGGAAGCCACAGGGCGTCATAGCCCTGCATGCGCCGCCAGCGGATGAGCGCGTCCTGCATGGTATACATGCAGTGGCCCAGGTGCAGCTGCCCCGTGATGTTCGGCGGTGGCATGCTGATGGTATACGGCCCCTTCGAGCCCTCCCGCTTTTCGGCCCTGAAATAGCCTTTCTCAAGCCATTCGCTGTAGATGCGGCCCTCCACCTCGGCCGGTTCGTATTGCTTTGCCAATTCGGCTGCCATGCTGTTGACCCCTTCCGTCTGAATATAGTCTTCCGTTTGAATATAATCTATTGTTTTTGCCGATCTTGTTTTATTGACCAGCGCATCGCCCGCTTCGGGCAGCCGGCCGCGCACGCCCCGCAGCGCACACACTCCCGGTGGTCGGGGTGCGGGGCCTCCACGCGGCAGGCGTTCCGGCATTTGCCGCAGCTGTCGCAGCGCGCGCCGTCCGTTTTGATGCGCAGCAGGGAAACCCTGTTGAAAAGCGAAAGCAGCGCCCCCAGCGGGCAGAGAAAGCGGCAGAAGGGGCGGAAGAGCTTCATCGAAAGCAAAATCACCAGCGCCAGCACCGCCAGCTTCCAGGCGAAAAGCCAGCCCAGCGCCCCGCGGATGCTCTCGTTGGCCATCGCCAGAGGGATGCCGGCGCCCAGCGTGCCGGCGGGACAGATGTACTTGCAAAAAACGGGAACGCTGATCTCCCCCGCCAGGGCAAGGCCCGCGGGAACGCCGGCGACGAATACCGCCAGAGCAATGTACTTGCCCCAGGCGAGCCAGCGGAACACGCGCTTCCTCCGCCACTTTTTCAGGGGGATTTTGTACAGCAGATCCTGCGCCAAACCGAAGGGGCAGAGAAATCCGCAGAGAAAACGGCCCGTCAGCACGCCCGTGATCAGCAAAAAACCGCAGACATAAAACGAAACGAGCGTCCTCGGGTTGGCCGCCAGGGCCTGGAGGGAGCCGATGGGGCAGGCCCCCAGCGCGCCGGGGCAGGAGTAGCAGTTCAGGCCCGGCGCGCAGAATTTTTTGAGCCCCCCCTGATAGATCCGCCCCTGAAAAAAGCCCGGCAGGTTGCCGTTCATCAGCAGCGCCGCGGCGGCCTGCACCAGCTTGCGCTTTCTTCCGTTATCCAAGGCCGGCACACTCCAGACATATCATGATGGCTTTGCGCATGACTTCCTCCATTTCGCCGCGATACGCGCCGAGGCCGACGCAGGCCAGCCCCAGGATGATCAGCGCTATCTGTGTCATTCTCATTTTCATAGCAGGCCGTCCAATACTTCCTTCAAATGCGCCGCGCTGGTCATCTGGGGCACATAGTCGACGATCACGCCGCCGGCGTCGATGATCCAGGTCTGCGGAATGGAGACGATGCCGCCGTAGGCTTTCGACGCCGCGCGGTCGCTGTCATAAGCAATGGGGAAACTGAAGCCCTTTTCGGCGATAAAGTCATTCACCATGCCGGCTTCCTCGCCGGAGCTGACAGCGATGATAGAAACGCGCTCGCCGTACGCCTCGAATATGGCCTGGAAATCCGGCATTTCCCGCTGGCAGGGCGGGCACCAGGTGGTGAAGAAATTCAGGACCACGGGCTTGCCTAGCTGCTGCGACAGCGTGAAGGTGTCCCCGCCATAGAGCTCCACCGTGATATCCGGGGCTGTTTGTCCGACCTTTATGCCGGCCAACGCGACGTTTTGCGTTTTTCCGCAGCCGGCCAGCGCCATAAGCGCCGCCAGCGCCGCGAGAATCGAGATGATTTTTTTCATACGGGGCCTCCCAAAAAAATCTTAAAATATTCTTTCAATTAAAATGTTCTTTCAAAATATTCATTTGATATATTCTTAATGATATAATATTATAACTGATATCGGCAAAACTGTCAATCACGCGCTTTTGGATTTTTTCTTCTGCTTTGACTTCCCCTGCCCCGCCTGCTCCACGCTCTGCCTGAGCGCGGCCATAAGGTCAATGATCTGGCCCGGGGCCCGCTCCTTCGGCGCGGCGATTTCCTGGCCGTTGATCTTGCTTTCCAGCAGCTGCCGCAGCTTCGCCTGGTATTCGTCCCTGTGGGCGGAAAGGTCGAAGCGCGCGTCCATCTGCCGCACGAGCCTGCGGGCCATATCCAGCTCGGGTTCCGCGACCGCCGTTTTGACATAGGCCTTCGGCACGGCCTTGAGCTCGTTGGCAAAATACATCGTCTGGATAACAAGGCCCTCCTCCTGGGGCAAAATCGCCACGAGGGATTCTTTCGTGCCCAGCACGGTCTTTCCCACGGCGATTTTGTTCTCCTCCAGCAGCGCGCGGCGCAGCAGCTCAAAGGCCTTTTCACCCCCCGCGCCGGGCAGGGCATGGTAGGCCTTTTCGTATAATATACTGGAGATTTCCGAAGCGTCGGCGAAGTGCAGGATATTGATGGCCTTTTCTTTTTCGGTTTTGATGCGCTCCAGCTCCTCGTCCGTCACCACAACGTATCTGTCCTTCTCAAACTCGTAGCCCTTGACGATATCGCTTTGCTTCACCTCTTTTCCGCAGTGCTCGCAGATTTTTTTATAGCGGATGCGGCTTTGGTCCTCCTTGTGCAGTTGATTGAAGCCCAGGTCGCCGCCCTGAGCCGCGGTATGCATGGCGATGGGGATAGCCACCAGGCCGAAGGACAGCACGGATTTGATTGCGGGCATATCATCTCTCCTTTGATTTTTTTGTGCTGTGTTTGCATTGGGCTGTGTTTGCGATAGTATGCCCAAATATAATGTGAAGGCAATTTGCTTGCATTTCCCGGGGCGGCATGATATGATATTAAAAACGCAAAAAAATACAAAAGAAAAATCGGGAGGCTCCTTATGAAAAAAATCCACAAAATTTTAATCGCTGCCGGAATCGCGGTTCTGGTGCCGGCCCTGCTGTTCGGCGCCGTGCGCGCGGGCATGCGGCCGCCGACCAAGCCCTTCGACAAACGCTTTTCCTCCGCTATAGCGGCGCAGGCTTGCTGGAACAACACCCTGGATGCCCGCATCCCGCAAACCGCCGTTTACGGCGTCATGACACAGCACATGCGGGAACGGGAGGACGGCACCGTGCCAAAGCTGCTGTTTATCGGCTATGATGGCGCGCTGGCCACGGCGGCGGGAACGCGGGCCGAGGCGGGCCAAAGCGCCATCGGAGACCTCGCCGGGCAGGGCGGGCTCTGGCTGACCTACACGGGCGGCGAGAAGGCGGGCGACCAGGTCAGCAAGACCGCGCCCAGCTGGACCAGCATATTCACCGGCGTCTGGGCAAAGGAGCACGGCATTTTCGACAACGGCGGCACGCTGTCGCCCACGGTGCGCACGATTCTGTATGAGCTTGCCGCGCAGAAAAAGGAGGCGCGCTTCTCGTTTTCCTGGAAGCCGCACCTGACCGACAGCTATCAAAACGAGGCGGCGGAGTATCCGGAGATATTTCAATATTGCAACAGCGACGACGATACGTTTGCCTCCATGCTGAAAGCGATTGAGGCGGGATCGGACGCCGTGTTCGGCATTCTGGAATACACCGACCACGCGGGGCACGCCACGGGCTATTCCACCGGAAACCGGCGTTACATGGAGGCCATGGAGCAAGCGGAGAAAAGCGCGGCCCTGCTCATAGAAGCGGCACAGGCGCGCATGGAGGAATTCGGCGAGGACTGGATGATCGTCATCGCCAGCGACCACGGCGGCTTTATCAACGGGCACTACGCCCCGACGCTGATGGAAACCACCACCTTTTTTGCCTGCAGCAAGCCGGTTTTTTAGATATTTTCGCTTGACTTTCGCATTGCCGGCCTGCTATAATGACAAAAGCACAAAAAAATAGAAAAGCACAAAAACACAGAAACGGATAGGGGAATCATTTTATGATCGCTTTGGCCTACGACATCGGCACCACCGGCGTAAAAACCTGCCTGTTCCGCATGGGCGAGACCATTGAGCTGCTGGCGGGGGCCAGCGCGGGATATAAATTGTATGTGCTGCCCGGCGGCGGCGCGGAGCAGGAGCCCCAGGAGTGGTGGGACGCCATGTGCCAGACCACGCGCGCCGTGCTCGCCGAAAGCGGCCTGCGCCCGGAAGAGATCTCGGGCATCTCCTTTTGCTCCCAGATGCAGGGCCTTGTTCTGGTGGACAAAGAGGGCATGCCCCTGCGCCGGGCCATGAGCTACATGGACCAGCGGGCGGGCGAGGAGCTCAAGGCGGGCATGGCCTATGGCCCGCAGATCGCCGGCGCGAACATCCCCCGGCTGCTGAAGTCCCTCATGATCACCGGGGCCGTGGCCGCCAGCGTCAAGGACCCGGTCTGGAAATACAAGTGGGTGCAGGCCAACGAGCCGGAGGTTTTCGCGAGGATACATAAGTGGCTCGACGTGAAGGAGGCCCTTATCGCCCGCATGACAGGCAACTGCGTCATGACGCCGGATTCGGCTTTTGCCACGCTGCTGTACGATATCCGTCCCGGCAAGCGGAACTGGAGCCCCGCCATCACCAGGATGCTGGGCGTGGAGTGGAAGCATCTGGCCAATATTCTCCCCTGCTGCGCCGAGGTGGGCAAGCTCCGGGCCAAACAGGCGCGTGAGCTGGGCCTTGTGGAAAACATCCCCGTTTACGGCGGCGGCGGCGACGCCTCCCTGGTGGGCGTGGGCGCGGGCGCGGTGGAAATGGGCGACACGCACATCTATTCCGGCACCTCGGGCTGGGTTTCCACCGTGGTGGATAAAAGCATGGTGGACGCCAGCGCCATGATCGCCGCCATTGTCGGCGCGCAGGACGGCCGCTTCAACTACTTCGCCGAGCAGGAAACCGCCGGCAAATGCGTGGAATGGGTCAAAGACCACCTGGCCCTCGACGAGATCAACCTCTACATGAACAAGGAGTTCGACCTCCGCCACCAGCTGCCTGACCGGGAGCTGGTTTACACCAACCTTTACGACTATATGATGAGCGTCGTCGACACGGTGCCCATCGGCGCCGGCGGCGTGATCTTTGCCCCCTGGCTCCACGGCAACCGCTGCCCCTTCGAGGACCCCAGCGCCAGAGGCATGTTCTTCAACATCAGCCTGGAAACCGGCAAGACGGAGCTCATCCGCGCCGTGGTGGAGGGCGTGATCTTCCATCTGCGCTGGATGCTGGAGACCCAGGAAAAGAAGACCCGCACCTCGAATCCCCTGCGTTTTGTTGGCGGCGGCGCGCTTTCGGACGTTCTGTGCGGCATGCTGGCTGACTGCACCGGCCGCAGGGTGGAGACCGTGGCCAGCCCGCAGAACGTGGGCGCCGTGGGCGCGGCGGTGCTCATCGCCGTGGGCCAGGGCCTGATCCCCAGCGTGGAGGCCGCGAAAAAGCTCATCCCCGCGGTGAAGACCTTTCAGCCCAACATGGAAAACCACGCGAAATACGCCCGCAATTTTGAGGCGTACAAGATGCTTTATAAAGCGAACAAAGATGTGTTCCGGGCGCTGAATGGGTAAACGCCGCCGGCAAAGCTATAATTATGAACCTTCTGTAAACACCTCGCGATGCCTCTTGACTTATCTTTAATATATGTTATCATATTGAATGAGACAAAATCTTCAGGATTTAAAGGAGTGTTTGACATGGACCACCGTTACGCAATCAAGGAGTACCTCGACGCGCAGGCCGTCACCCGGGAACTGGACGAGCTCATTCAAAAACCCATCTATTCCATCAAGCCGGACGTGCTTCAGCAATATGAAGAAAATTATTACGAGGCAAAATGCCAAAAGTCCAAAGCGATGATTGAGCAGGCCAAGCAGATCATTCCCGGCGGCGTGCAGCACAACCTGGCCTTCAACTACCCCTTCCCGCTGGTGTTCACCAAGGCACAGGACTGTACTCTTGAGGACGCGGACGGTAATACCTATCTGGACTTTTTGCAGGCGGGCGGCCCCACCGTGCTGGGCTCCAACCCCAAGGTGGTACGCGACCAGGTGAAGGAGCTGCTGGATACCTGCGGCCCTTCCACCGGCCTGTTCCATGAATTCGAGTATAAGCTCGCCAAGAAAATCGCCGACAGCGTCGAGACCGTGGATATGTTCCGCATGCTGGGCTCGGGCACGGAATCCTGCATGGCGGCGGTGCGCGTGGCGCGCCTGGCCACCAAGCACAAAAATATCGTGAAGATGGGCGGCGCCTACCACGGCTGGAGCGATCAATTGGCCTATGGCATCCGCGTCCCCGGCTCCAAGTTCACCCAGGCCAGCGGCGTTCCGCTGTATCTGTTCAAGCATACCCAGGAATTTTTCCCCAATGACCTGGATTCCCTGGAGCGCGTGCTCTTCGCCAACAAGTTCCGCGGCG
>Ga0099364_10005177_pt1 | contig 19473 bp, 17 predicted proteins | sample TergutTh196P3_FD_73070 | JGI IMG/M metagenome (GOLD analysis project Ga0099364, IMG submission 73070) | Microcerotermes parvus P3 segment gut microbial communities from Pointe-Noire, Republic of the Congo - Th196 P3 | ecosystem: Host-associated > Arthropoda: Insects > Digestive system > Gut ...
CCAATATAATTTGTCGAAGTTTCTGTTTTTTCAGCTAAAAAAGCCTGACTCCAGCCTCGTGCCTGACGAAATTTTTTAAGATTAGCTGCCAATACATCCCTAATATTTGTCATAAAAAAGCATAAGCCTATTATTTCATCATATATGGCTGGTTTTCTATAACAATAAACTTAAAGTATTGACTATTTTATATTTTTTCAATACTATGGGTATGGATATATTTTAATAAATTTCCATACTGAAAAGATGTGAAAAAAAGTATGAAAAAGAAACTACTTTGGGTACTTCAAGGAGTTTTACTTTCAGGGTTAATACTCATTGGGTGTAAAAGCTCACCTGCTACAGCAAATTGTCCAAGTCCTTGGGGAGAATGTAATGCTATCGTTGCTTGTGGACGAACGAGCTGTGCAGGGTATTGGGGTGGAATATGTAACTGTTAATATCAAGAACAATGTCAATATACCATTCCTTTGGTACATGGCAGCATTTTGCTGTTTTTCTATATAAAACTGCCTGTATAGGCGGAATTCTTACTCCATTAAATAAGAGTAAAATAAAGAAAGGAAGGATTTATGAACAAAAAATTTTTGGCTATTGCGATTTTACTCGCGATTGTGTTTGGTTCTGTGTTGCTTCACGCAGATCGTGCACTTGACCCTATTTTGAATGACTTCCAAAGGGAAGTTCAAAATTTGGAAAATCTGGTGAACAGAATTATCCGAGCTGGTAGGATCACCCAAAATGACATGCGTGATCTTGGAAACATTGAATCGGCTATGAACCAATTAGCGGCAAGGTTTAACAATAGAAACCTTGGGACTCCTACTGAACAGCAACAGAGACGGTTAAACGACCTTGAGCTTCGTGGTCGTAGTGCTGTAGAGAGACTCTGGAGATCAGGCCTTACTCCTCCATAGTAAGATAGCAATAAATGTTTACTTTAGTTTCCACTGGCTATATATTTTCCTAAAAAATTAAATTAGTAACACTGCAATGTAGGACAATATGCTGTATGTTTTTGCAGCGGAAGGTTATCTTCTTGCAAATTGCAGCCAGCAATGAAGTGATGTATATTTCCGAATTAAACCCCTTTTCCCATGTAATGAAATGTACAACAAATAATGCGGAAGGTACTCTTCTTGTAAGAGGTAGGCTGCAATGAGGAGGTCAATCCGTTCGAAGAATGGATTGAGCCTCTGGAGCAGCCTACTTCTTAAGGTATACCTTCCCCATTATGTTTATATTCTGCATGGGAAAAGGGTGAGCTTATGGGTGATTGCCTCGGATCAGGCTACAATACAGGCTATGCCTTCCGCTTTTTTTTGATGCCATGTGGTAATATTACATTGACCTTAATATAGCCATTTTCATATCTTCCGACATGTCGGAATATTCCAGATCTCAAAGTTTCCGAGATGTCAGTTCCTATAGGAACTGAGAAACTTTTTATTTGCCAGTTTTTCCTAAAATTTTCCGAAAAACACAAGTGCCATTCATCAAGAGGGGAACCTTCGCCTTGGCTGTTCCAAAGAACAGCACGGCTCGGTTGGGGTTCATGGGTGCCGTAATGGTGTATCAAACCATTTTATGGTTTATCGCAGGAGGCAATATGGCAACATTTTTTCTATCGGAAGATGATGACCCCATCGACATCCGCATCGATGGAGTTTTTAAGGCAGTATTTACCAAGGGTACTCCCGAGTCCACAAAGGCTCTATCCAAGCTTGTTTCTGCCCTCATAGGCAGGGAGCTAAGCATCATTTCTATCCTAACCAATGAACCGCCTATTGATAATATTAGGGATCGGCAAATTAGATTCGATATTAACTGCAAGGCGGAAAACGGCGAACTGGTTGATGTGGAAATGTGCCTTAACCCGGATGTTTCTGAGCCCGTCCGCCTTGAGTTTTACACAGCAAAGCTATTCGGCGGTCAGGATATCAGAGGAGTAGATAAGGATTATGGAGATCTAAAAAGGACTTACCAAATAGCTATTTTGGGAAATACACAGCTCTTTAGTGATGATTCATATTATCATACCTTTTTTTATTATGATCCCATCCGTGGAATCTCTCTTGATGGTCGAACACAAATTATTACACTTGAATTATCAAAGCTGAAAGAAATAGTGGAAAAACCAATTGGACAGATGACTGCTTCCGAGCGTTGGGCAGTGTTTCTCGAATATTTGACTCGAAGGGATAAACGTGATAAAATAAACATGATAGTTGAATATGAGGAAGGCATAGCAATGGCAAGCCAGGTATTAATGAATGTAAGTAAGGATGAAATAGAACGTGCCCGTCTCTTGAGTGAGTACAAATACCAGATGGATATGCAGAGCAAGCTGGTTACCGCCAAAAAAGAAGGAAAACTGGAAGAAAAACTGGAAAGGGACAAGGAAGAACTGGAAAATGCCCGCAATGCTCTGGCAAAGGGTTATCCTTTAGAAACAATCCACGATATAACAGGTCTGGATATAGAAACCTTAAAGAACCTTACACCAAGATAGTGAATGACACCGCTCATTTAAATAATGGAATTTTTCCATATAGGAAATCTTCAAGGCTGCAATTACTGTCTCCAACTGTAAGGCTTAAAGCATGGGGATAACGCCTAATGAATTCCATGCTGCCGGCGCTATTTTTTAGTCTGCCGCTTTTTACTTCAATGGTGGTGAGTGCATTTGCTCGATTTTCAATAACAAAGTCAACCTCAGCTTCCCGTTCCCGCCAATAAAAAACCGAAAATCCTTCTTCGATTCCACGAGCCAAAAGACATGCTCCTACGGCACTTTCAACCAGGTGTCCCTTCGTTTCAGGCAATTCCATAAAATTTTTACGGACGGAACCTGCCGCCCAGACCATCAGGGATGTATCGTACACCATGAACCGCGGTGAACTCTGCCTTGTCTTGATTTTAGTTTCTGTATATTTTTGATGTCCGCATAAAATCCTGGCTTGATCCAATAGCTTTAAATAATGAGCTAAAGTAACAGTGTTACCTGCATCCATTAACTGACCCAAAATTTTATAATAGGATAACTCCCTGGCAGAATTCATTGCACCAAGGGTAAATAAGGATCTTAGCAAAGCAGGCTTACGGATCTGTTCCATCAGAAGTATGTCCCTTGAGATCACCGGTTCAACAATTGATGTCCCAATATAACGAACCCATCTATCAATATCGTTTTTTAAGGTTGCTGCACCGGGATAACCGCCGAAGAAAAGAAAATCATCAAGTGAATAATCAAAAGCCTCCTTACATTCCTTATACCTCCAGTGCGAACAGTATAATACTTCAAAACGGCCAGCCATTGATTCCTGTAAACCGCTTTGAATTAACATTGATGATGAGCCTGTAAGAATAACCTTTATTGGAGTTTTTTTTCTGCTGTCTTCATCCCATAGCTGTTTTACCATAGCCGACCACTGCGGGATATTTTGGACTTCATCTATGGCAAAGATTACTTCATCCCCGGTCTGTTTTTGCATGAGCCTGACCTTTTCCCATTCATTGCGAAGCCATTCAGGAGAAAACAATACAGGATCATCTGCACTAATATAGTGGTGTGTCATGGAGAGTTCTTCCAAAGCCTGTAGAACAATAGTAGTTTTTCCTGTTTGCCTTGCTCCCATTAAAACCTGGATAAAGTGCCTTTTTTCCTTCATCCTGTTAATTAATTTTCCTGTCAGTTCCCGTTTATACATATTACTCCAATTTACTCAATATGATTTACATTTTACTCATTATATTGAGTAAAAAATTAGATGTCAATTTACATCAAGCAAAAAAAGAAAGTATCTCATGTTAAGTAGCCAGCTCCATGAACACTATAAAATTGGATATATTTCCGAAATGTGGGCAACGTTGCCCATAAAGACCAGTAGGTATCCTACAATTTTAGACATGCCTTCCGTTTGCTTAGAATAATTGACAAAGTTTCTGAGATGTCAGTTCCTAAAGGAACTAAGAAACACTATATTATTCGGTTTTTCCAAAAAATATTTTCAAAAACACAAGTGCCATGCAGGCGAGTGCCGTAATAGCTATATTTCCCACGGAGGTACTATGGCTATTCATAATACAGCGGACAACAGTTTCAAACGGATCTTTGATGACCACCGGCTCTTTGTCGAGTTTATCAGGGATTTCATCAAGATTGACATTTTGGATAATATCCAACCGGAAGACATTGAAGACATAAGTGAACGCTTCCTTCCACTCTTTCAGGAAAGCCGGGACGCAGATACAGTCAAGCGGATCAATTTGAAAGATGAAACACCACTCTTTGTCATTGCCATTCTGGAACATGAGTCAAAGGTGAATTATCGATCCAGCTTCAAGATGTTGCAATACATCTGCCTTGTCCTTGATGCCTGGGAAAAAGAGGCTGACATTAAGGACTTGGGTTCAAGCCAGAGAAAGGATTTTAAGTATCCTCCGGTACTGCCCATCATCTTTTATGACGGCAGGGATAGATGGACAGCTGAACGGAACTTTTTGAATCGCACCCATTTATCGAATGTATTCGAAAAATATATACCAAAATTTGAATATGAACTTGTTAATCTTAACGATTACAATGAAGAAGAGATAATGAGCTTTGGAGATGCTCTATCGCTTCTACTGTTAATTGATAAAATTCGCGGTAATAAGGGAGAAACCCTACTACATAAATTACCGGAAGATTATATAGAAAAATTATCATTGCAAATCCCTGAAAGTTTAGTTAAACTTTTAATTGACGTAATACAGGTTTTATTAAACAAGAGCGGTTATGACCGCCATGAAATAGAGAAGTATGTTGGCTATGTAGAAAAGCCGGAAGGCAAGGAGCATATAGGAATGTTTGAAGCCGTGATAGAAAGCATAATAGAGGGACGTGAGGAAGCCAGACAGGAAGGTAAACTAGAAGAAAAACTGGAAAGGGACAAGGAATTACTGGAAAATGCACGAAACGCTCTAGCAAAGGGTTATCCCATTGAAACAATCCACGACATAACAGGCTTAGATATGGAAACTATAAAGGGTCTTTCGCCAAGATAAATAACACTTGACAATATACCGGAACGATATTCCATGGGTTTAATCTGGGGTGTAAGATATAATCCCGTTTTTAACCGTGATGTTACAAGCGAATGGACTCAGGTAATACCGGGGATGTTTTAAACCGGGCGAAACTCCCGGAGTCGGCTGCATATTATTATATACCTTCCGTTTTACCTCTTAATTAACGGTACTAAAAAGAGAAGCAGGCAGGCTCCGATTAAGCCGGCAATCACATGACCAATCAGGCCGCCGATATTAATGCCCAGGATTTGGAAAATAAATCCACCGACCAGTCCGCCGAGCAAGCCAAGAACGATACTCAATATCCAGCCAAGACTACCGCCCATCATAACCTGTGCCAAAACACCGATCAACAATCCAATTAACAACGCAATGATAATACCCATTTTTTTACTCCTCTTAAAATGATTTTGTTTACAAACTTAATATATTTCAAATTTTTTGGAAGTCAAGATTTGACTGTTCATAACTTATGCTTTCTTTTGAAAGAATGTATAATTTATTAATGAATATGAGAAATGGATTGTTTGTTATTATATGTGTTATCTTTCCCCTTTTTTTATCCATAAATTGCAAAAAAAATATACAATTTGATTTTTCACATTTTCCGGCAAATTATTTTTAGGAAGAAACAATTCATTATCCGATATTAGATACTGAATTAAAATTAAATTATAGAACAATAATTACAGCAGCATCAAACGATAGACCAAATTTCAATGGAAAATACAGGATTGTAGAATTTGGATATGGCAGCGGAGCACAGTTTTTTTTCATTATCGATCTAAATAATGGGCATGTATACGAAGGCATTCCATCAACACATGGTATTAAATATACAAATGATAGTTCATTAATATTGATTAATGATCCGGATGAAGAAATGCCGGACTGGATTAAAACAAAATATGTATTATGGGAAAATGATCAATTTAAATACTTAAATTAAATATTTAACTCGCATGATTTGGTCGAGTTCGTACGTCGTAACTCGCACGAAGCCTGACATTTGTTAGCCTTGCGGAAATGGAATTATCCAGAAACCTGTTTTATCAGAACCTTTACGTTCCAGGATTTTTTGTTCCTTGAGTTTATTTATATTTCTATACACTGTAGAAGTATTAATTTGCATTTTTTTTGCAATGTCAATTTGAGAAATCCTGTTATCTATACTAATAAGAGATAGAATTTTTTCCTGTGTTTTCGATAATTTTACACCTGCATTTACACCTGCATTTACACCTGCATTATTAAACTCGGCAATGGCCTCCTTAATAGCAATGAGCATGAAGTTGGTAAAAATTCCGCTGTCATTCTTTTGGGTTGAACGCCTTATTGCCCGGTAATATTCACTTTGCTTTTTCGCAATAATAGTTTCAACCGGCAGCCAGGCAAAAACAGGATTTTCCCGGTACAATAGCAATGTCTGCCACATTCTACCCATCCTACCATTACCATCGCTAAAAGGGTGGATAAACTCGAATTCATAATGGAATATACAGCTTTTTACAACTATTGGAAGATCAGCATTTTTAACCCAATCCAGTAAATCCTTCATTAATACAGGCACCCTATGATGCTGAGGTGCTACATGAACAGGAGCTTTTCCAGAGAAAACACCTATGTCGGCACTTCGATAACTGCCTGCATCCTTAACAAGTCCCTTCATCAAAAGAAAATGCTGCTTCAATAAATCCTTTTCACTGTAGGGATTACACTCCAAAAGTTCATCATAAGCAATAATTGCGTTTTTGACTTCTAAAATGTCTTTCTTTGGTCCTTTTATATGTTTTCCATCGACAATGTCTGTGACCTGATCCAGAGTAAGAGAATTTGCTTCTATCCATAAAGAAGAATGAATTGTTTTTATTCTATTTTCTTTTCGTAACTGTATTGTTAATGTTTTTTCACGTATTATATCTATTCGTTCCAGAGAGGAAGCAATTTCATATACAAGGTTTAAAATTTCTGGCGTTATGTTAAAGATTGGGGCATAATTTCCCAAATTGATTTTCCTCTTTGTGATATTAACATTCCTTATTGCTTAACAAATCTTGGATAATAAAAACGATGATCTCCGCCCCTGTGGTTTACATTCGTTGTGTTTTCATTAACTCCATTGGGGTAAATACGAAATAAAAACCCGACCAGGTTTGATGATGCTCTATTATCTCTTGTATTAAAACTTAACCTTCCGTTGGTGAGTTCATAATCGGCACCTCTTAAACCCTGGCCAAACAAATTTAACCGGCTATTATTTCCGCTGTTGTTCATCGACACAATCCAGAACTGAAGATCACGATTGGGATCCGGCCTGGAAAACAAATGCCTGTTCCCACGTATATATATTCCGTTATAGGGATCAAAGAGAACTTCTATATTCCCAAGTGCTTCATCGGCAGCCGGTAATAGACCTCTTAAGTAATAACTTCGCCCATGTACCGCCTGTACCAGAGTAATAGTTAAGCTGCGGGTATGAGCTGGATTGGACGGGCTGATGGAATAGTGCATCGTGTAGGTTCCAAGAAAATCTTCATACCTTATACCCGGTGGCAGCAGAGATTGTCTTTGAACATTGATCGAAAAACTATCCCCGGAATTATATCTCTGTATGTTAACGCTGCTGCCCGGCATTGCCGTACTTAACGGAGGTGTATAAACAAAAACCGAATTATTGCCCATCACTTCAAATGTATTGGCAGCGGCACTATAGATAACGGCAGTAACCTCGTCTATTCCGATTCCCGGCAAGCTATGTTCCAGCACGGCGGTGTGCAGTGCGCTCTCCCTATTCATCTGGGAAAAGTGCTGGTGAATAATTGCAAAATCAATAAAGCCGAAACCCTGGTTGGTATCACCGGCAATCATGACTTCACTCATTACCGCCGCCCCGGCACTGGTGCCGCCTATAGTTCCGCCATTCCGGTAAATCTCCTTAATGCGTTCCAAAAAGACAGTACCGATCAACATATTCCTCAATTGTGTTTGGCTTCCGCCGACAAACCAAACCCCTGTTACTCCATCCAGCTTTGCAAGGTTTTGCGGCAAGTCGGCTTCACCATTATTGAAAAAAACATAGTCTACATTTGTTGCTCTGCGGTTTGTCATTATGTTCACTATTTCCAGTGCCCTCTCTTGCGGTCTATCTGCAGCAAAGGGAATGACTAAAATTTTTGCATTCGAGCCTCCGGCAAGCTGGATGAATCTGTCATACTGGCTGTTAAGCATGGCTCCGCCATGAATGAAGAGATGACCCCTTGCACCCTGCATATGACCGGAAGTTTGCGCAAACAGAGCTCCCGTCATTAAAAGAAAAACAGGCAATAAATGTTTTTTCATGCAATGCTTCCTTATTTAAGCAGCTTCCTTCTATTTGATCAGCTTCTTAAGTGCTCCAAAAATTCCTTTTTTCTCTGCTGCCCCCGGTGCTCCATTTACCGGTTTCTGGTTCGCCTGCTGCTGCTCGTATTCATCGGCTGTTAAAGGAACCCTGTGCGTTTGACCGGGTACATTGCTGAGAGGCGCGGTTTTGGGGTTCCAGTTTATTACAATAACGAGCATCGCACCGCCATATACTATTTTCCAATCGGCTGCATCCCTTACTTCACCGACTCTAACACCGTCTTTATTGTATACCCCGCCTACATCCCCTTCTTCAACGACACGGCCAATAATAAATTTCTCAGCCATTTTTTTCGAAGACGCTTTTATCTCTCCGTCATCTGTTATATGCGCACCTAAATAATCGCCGTCCTCAAAAGCTTCGCCGCCGGTCATGTATACAATGCCTTCGTTGGTAACAAGCCCAACAGTTTCGGGCGGTATCCATTCATTTTTTCCGCAGTCAGCAATGGTTGCACCTTTTTTAAGAATTTTTATCGTTCCAACCTGGAAAGAAGTATTGTATATGGTAGTGTTTTCTTTTCTTATGCCTCTGTTTGTACCGCCTATGTACTGACCCTTTTCGTTGTGGAAGGTGGGGAAGGTCTGGTCAAGTCTGGCTGCCTGCCGGGGAGCTGCAGCTGACTGTGCAGGTGCCGGAGAGGCAGACCGTTCCGCATTCGCCGGAGTTGCCGGAGCCGTCGCAGCGGTCGCCGAAGCCGCACCCTGCCCTGCACCGCCGAAGGAGAGGCCGTCAGTATCACCGACGAAAATCTTTACCTCCGGATCAAATACCTTGCCATCATAGTTTACCCCCTCAGGGACAGTCACACTGGTCAGCTTATTCGAGATAAAGACATTCGCTGCCTTTGTCAGATCCACATTCCTGCCGAGGATCAGGGTACTGATCTGATTCCTTAAAAAAACATAGGCTGAAAGTTTTATCTTTCCCCTGATGCAAAGACCGGTGATCTGGTTTTCCTTAAAAGCTTCATTTTCGATTAATGTTACCGATTCCGGAATGGTTATATTGCCGCCAATGCTGTTCATGGAAAACGCATTGGTGCATATTTTGGTTAACCCCTCAGACAGCGTTAGGCGAACAAGCCCATTTTGCTTAAACGCACTGGCACCAATGGTTTTTACACTGCCCGGAATGGCCAGCTCTTTTATTTTACATTCTTGAAACGCGTTCGCCCCAATGGTTTTAAGCTTTGAATTGGAAGGGATATTGAGGGCAGTAATATTCTTGCAATACTGGAAGGCTCCGTTTCCAATAGAAGTAAGCGTACTTGGCAGAGTAAGACTGGTTAACTTAAAGTTGCTTCTGAAAGCTTCGTTTTCTATTGTAGTAAGACCTTCGGGTAAAATAAGGTTCTCCACTTCGTTGGCGTCAAAGGCACGGCTCTCGATGACTTTTACTCCCTGGCCAAGGGTTACAGAGCTTACTTTGCATCTTGTGAATGCATTACTGCCGATTTTTTTAACAGAGCCTGGAATGTTGATGCTCTTTATTTTTGCATTGTCCTTGAATGCATTGCTGCCGATTTCTGCAACAGGCATTCCCCCTAACTGCTCGGGAACCTGTACAGATGCGCCCGACCCCTCATACTTTGTGATTATTGCTGTGTTGTCTTTTACTGTAAAAGACCAGTCACCTGATTTTTGTATGCCAGACATATAACCTCCTTATTTTTTTTCATCACCTTGTTTCGGCGTGAAGGGTACAGCGGCCTGTCACACCTGCGCCGTTAGTAAATGTCCTTACTTCAATAAAATAGGTTCCGGCATTAAGTCTTTCGTAAATTAAGCCGTTAGGGTAATCACCTGAATAGCTGTCTTCCTGAATTAATCTCCCCAGGCTATCGTAAAGAAGCAAGGTTGTATCAAGGCTGCCCCTGGTCTGGACTACAAAAACAGTTCCATCCCGCGGAGCCTCATAACGGTACCAGCGTGATTCATTAACTTCGCGGAAAAAAACAGGCATCGCCTCCCCCAGCCTGACAGTAACTGCCCTGGAACGATCTGTGTTCCTGTCAGTATCAGGCGGAATGGGTTCGTAGCTGGAAAAAATAGAATATGATCCGGATATATGGCTGTTGAATGCCCTAACAACAAAGAAATAGGTTTGATTTGGATCTGCAAGGAATTCAATGCGTGCATTAAGACCGGAACCGCCGTCATCATTTTGCATCAATAAGTTATAGTTTGAATCATAAAGATACATATAGGTATCAACTTCACCGCCGATGGTTTCTGTAACTATATATCCTGCAGATGATGTACGGACACTGTACCAGTTTCTTTCACCGGGATAAATATAATCCTGCTGCATTTGGTCAAACCTGAGTTCCCGGGATATAGGCAGCGGTGCAGAACTTGCCCAGATACGGTAAGGACCTGTAGAATAACCCCCGAAACCCCTTAGCTTAAAAAGGTAAGTTCTGCCAGCAGCAGCAAAAATTTCTATACGTGCATTAAAGCCTTCGCCGCCGTCGTCGTTTTCTGTAATGAGATTTCCCCATTCATCATAAGCTTCGAGGTATGTATCGGTGTCCCCTGTGGTTTCAATAGTAATCAAACCTGATTCCATTGCCCTAACACTGTACCAAATTTCGGAGCCGAAATATAAAGTACCGGATACAGGTACTCCGCCCAGGCGAAGCTCCTGGGGGCTCTGTGCGAATGGACTAAAAGTAATAAGTAAAAACATGGCAAAGAAAAAAATTATTCTCTTCATGCAGAACTCCTATATATTCACATACTCCGCTTTTCCTATGCTTCGAAGATGCATTGCAGCTTTTTCAGCTTCTTCTTCGCAGACATAAGCACCCTGAGCACGGATAGGATAATTTGTGCCGCTTCCCGAATAAAGCATGTCTCCCTTGCCCAAAAGTTTCTCGGCACCGGAAGAGTCCAGAATTATACGGCTGTCATTGCCGGATGCAACAGTAAAGGCAATGCGTGCCGGAATATTGCTTTTTATAACACCGGTAATTACATCAGATGAGGGACGCTGCGTTGCCATAATAAGATGAATCCCGACAGCCCGGCTTTTTGCAGCAAGCCTTGCAATCAGGGCTTCAGTCTCCTTTCCGGAAACTGCCATAAGGTCTGCAAATTCATCAATTATAATTACCCAGTAAGGCATGGGGCTGATATTCTTTTCACCGGCATCCTTATTATAAGACTTGATATTCCTGGCAGATGCATTTCCCAGAATCTCATAACGGCGATCCATCTCAGTAACACAGTAACGCAGAGCCTTAAGGGTAGGCTCCGGATCGTTTATAACAGGAGTTAAAAGATGGGGAATCCCGTCGTAGAACTTTAACTCGACAATCTTTGGATCAATAAAAATCATGCGGCACTGAGACGGGGTAAGCCGGTACAAGAGGGACAGGATTATGGCATTGATACAGACTGACTTTCCGGAACCCGTTGTTCCCGCAACCAGGAGATGAGGCATAGAGGCAAGATCCACTGTCAAAATTTCACCTGATATGGTTTTACCCAGGTAAACAGGAAGTTCCTTACCGGCTGATGCAGTACTTTGATTTTCCGGATCAAAGCAGCTTTCTATGGTTTTCCTAAAGCTCACCAGATCACGCCTGATATTCGGAACCTCAATACCCACAGCATTTTTCCCGGGAATGGGCGAAAGAATTCTTAAGCTTTTTGCAGCCAGGCGCAGTGCAATATTGTTCTCCAGTTCTGTGATTCTATTTAGCTTAATTCCCGGTGCAGGGAGTATCTCGTACATTGTTACAACGGGGCCCCTGATTATGCCGGTTATTTCTGCTTCAATCTTAAATTCCCCAAGTATCTCCTTTATGGCAGCTGCCTGAGTTTGAATTTCTTCGGAATGATCATCATTACTGAGCTGACATTCGTTTAGAATGCCCTCTATTGGAATGGAGTAATGTTCCCAGGTCTGGCTTGGAGGAGGAGGAGGAGGAGGAGGCATGGCCGCTGCCGGCTTTGGCGGCGGCGGAGGCATGTCTGTTTGCGGCATTTTTGCGCCCGGCAAATTTGCCGCAGGCTGCTTGGGAAACAGCACCAGGACTTCCGGCATTGTCTGCGCCTGCTGCCAGGCAGGCATGCCCTGCATCCAGACCATGGTTTCCCTGGTCATCTGCCCATGCCTGATAAGCTGGGTAAGTTCAGTTTTTGTGAAAGGCCCTGCCTGCCTCCCATCTATAGCCACATAAAAAGGCCTTTGATTCCGGCTGTTCTGCGTACCGCCCATGCCCATCATCTGGCGGGTAAACTGATTTGTTGTATATCTTCTTGCCATAAATTCCTCAAAATTATGCGATAGTATCAAGCGGCGGAGGTGCAAGCGCTATTATGCGGAGCATCTCCGGCAGATCCTCTGCGCGTTTCCATGCCGGCATACCCTGATGCCAGACCAGGGTTTCCTTTGTAATTCTTTTTTCATTCACAAGCCTGACAATCTCGGTTTCGGAAAAGGGCCCTGCCTGCTTGCCCTCCAGAGCTGCATAATAAAGGTGAGAAGGCGGCATGGCAGGGTTAGGCATGGGAGCTCCCGGCCTCATTGTTGAAGGCCAGGGCTGCATGGTTTCATTCATGGTCTGGTTCATATTGCGCATAACCTGTCCTGCAACCGCGGCACTCATCCCGAATTCCAAAAGCCTGTCCATGGAAAATCCGTTGCTCATAAACTCCTCCTTATTGCACAGGCGGCGGCGGAGGCGGCATCCCACCCTGGGGCGGTGCAGCTGCGAAAAGCGGTGCAAGCTCGGGCAGTGTTCCTGCCTGCTGCCATGCGGGCATTCCCTCACGCCACATCATGCTTTGTGCATTGATCTGTCCTGCCGCTGCCATCTGTGCAAGTGCATTCATATCAAAGGGGCCGTAGGTCTGTCCTTCTACAGAAACACTGAACTGGAAAGCGGGAGCGGCTCCCGGTGCAGGCGGAACTGCGCCGGCGCCCGGCATTGGAGGAGGTGCTCCGGTATCCGGCATAGGAGGCGGTGCTCCTGCACCCTGAGGCGGAAGCCCCGGGGGTGTCATGCCGGGCATATTTTGATTCATCTGATTGAAGACATTGCCCATCATGCCTGCCATACCCTGACCAACCGTGCCGCCCATCGCCATTCCAGCCATCATGGCACCGGGGTTGAAGCCGCCGCCGCCCATGGAACCGCCGGCACCCATATTGCCCATTCCGGCCGCTGTCGCATTGACCATTTCTGTCTGTGCACGGAGCCGGTGCAGATCCATACCGCCGAGGTCTGTCTGCATTCTCTGTGCATACTGCGTTTCTTCGCGGTTTATACGCATGGACTCCGCCTGGTTCTCCACCTGGGCAGCTGCCATTGCAGCATTTGTCTGCATGTTTATTGCATACTGATCCCTCATACCCTGTGCACCCAGGTCAATCTGAGTCTCTGCTGCCACCTGGGTAAGGCTGGCAACTTTCTGGTATCCTGGACATTCCTTGTTCAGTTCTATTGCAGCAAGGTTAAGATCCACCATGGTAACCCCGTAGACATTTAGGAGGTTAGACATTAAATCACCTTCCAGTATGGTCTTAATCTCCCGCCTGTAAGTTTCGATCTGCGCAAGGGGTCTCCCAAGCTTTACCATTATGTCCATCATTGAGTTTCGTACATTGTCGATAATGGCGTTCTTAACCTGATTGCTGAACTTGCTCATGTCAAAATCCACCAGTGACTGCAGATTAACGAAGTTCCTGTAATCAACGATCCTGAATGTGATTGTTCCCCTCACTGTAACCTCAACCGGATGATCGGGAAGGCGGGGGTCAAACATATTAAAATATGGAACACCGAACTGTACCTGGTTAACTCCTGCCATATTTATAAAATAGACCTGTGCAGCAAAGGGGGTACCCCCGCCGTATGCTGCACCTACTATATTTGCAAGTATGGGAAGGTTTGCTGTTTTTACAGTGTCGCTGAAATATCCTTCAATATAATCCTGGTTCCCGGTAGTTCCCCTGGAAGCGTATTGAAAAACTGCCACTTCTCCCTGCCTTACTGTAAGGCTGGATGAATAACGTATGGAGTTTTCCCTGTTTGTACTTCCGGCTTCTTCTCCCTCCGGTCTCCATTTATAAATGAGCCAGTCCCTGTTTTGTTCGGGGCTCATTATCATGTCAGCAAGAATGCCGCCCTTGTTTGCTTTGTTTCCGAATATTGGCATAAGCCTCTCCTTTTACTAAATCAATATGAGCAGTAACAACAGCACAATGGCGATTATTGCTGTTATTGCAATCAACATCAAAAGAAACAGAATAACGGATTTTATCTGGCTCTTGCTCTTTGCCTTTGAAAGTCTCTGGTATGCTTCCTTTGATCTGTCATGGAATCTTTTTATGTGACTCATTGTTTCACTGTCACCCTGCAATGCAATAAGCGCTCTGTCCTCGACTTTCTTGCACTTGTTCTCCCAGACCTTTGCCCAGAAATGGGCACTTGCTATTTCTCCCATGGTTTCACCATGCCCCAGGTCTATTACTCCCTCAGCCTTTGAAGATGCCAATAGGGCAAATTCCAGAATATCTTCACGGCTGTTTGGAATAACAAAATTCTCGACATAGCTTTTCTTTGTTTTTTCAGAGGGAGAAAGTGCCGGCTTGGCGACTGCATTTCTGAAATTCTTGATTATTGTTACTATCAATGCAATCGCTCCGGCAAAAATACCTAAAGCAAGTATTCCGCCCGCAGCAGATCTTCGGGAGCTCGAGCTTGACCTGTTACTGCCGGAGCCTGTAAGCGCTGCTCCCACCAGAACACCTGCTGCACCCGCACCTAAAGAGCGGGAACCGGATCTCCTGGATGAAGATCCGGACCTGCTTGAAGAAGGTTTTGCCACAGGAGTTTTTTCCCTTGCAATCTTTTCATCCAACGAGTTAATTTCCGTGGTAAATTCTTTAATGGCATCTGAGACATTCACAGAGTTAAGCTCATGCCCGCATGAAGCACATCTGGACTGAAAGGACTCCACAGGAGATCCGCAGGAGGGACATTTTTTTACCTGCCCTACATTTACGGTACGCGGCATGGCCGCCTGCACTGCCGCTGCTCCGCCGGCAGGAGTACCGCATGAGGGACAAAATTTTGCTTCCTTAATATCATTTCCGCAGTTTGCACAAAATGCCATACATTACCTCTTTTTCAGCCGCGATAGCGGCGATATTAAATCGTAGTTTCCGCCAGGCGGAAACAAATTTACCTCTCTTTAAAATTAATACACTAAAATGGCGTAGTTACCGCCGGACCAGCCCAGATCTTCCACTATGATTAGAATGTCATTTCCAGAGTTATAGTGGACGCCCCTGTTGATTTCAATTGCATTTACAAGGCGCTCCTCACTCATTGTAGTGTCGTAGTCAACCTTGTTAGCGAGAATCATACCGGTTGTCAGGTTTATAATGGAAATCCTCACATCACCGATGGGAGAACTAAGGTTTCTGCTGTCATCATAATCACGCCAGAGAACATAATAAAAAGGATCTGTTAAATTATTAACGCGGTAATAATGAACACTGCCTGCTTCCATGTTCCTGTGAAGCAAATTGCCTACAGCATTTGCCTGAGGTGTAATTACCCTTATTGATTCAGACGGCCTGGGAGCCTGGGCAAAAGCCGGCGCTGCGATTGCCGCTAAAACCAATAAGATCCCTAAAATTTTGATAATGTTTTTCATAAAACACTCCTTAAAATATATAAAATCTCATACGAGACTTTTTTCCTTTGGTGATCTATTCCGCTTCTTTTTTACCTTTAATGGAATCTCAAAAATCCTTTCTTTATACTGTTTCCACCCCAATGCAGTCTTATAAATTTCCACACTATTAGAAGGAACATAAATAGGGCAATTATTGGAATTTTTAAGCATATTCTTGTTCTGTAAGGTGGGCGGTATCTCCCTGTTTACGGTAATATCCTTAAGACCTGAGCAGGAAAAAAAAGCACAGGCCATGATTTTATTCACGTTTTCGGGGATTTTAATACTGAAAGGTGTCGCCAAATCTTCCATATCGAGATAATAATACACCATTTTAAAAAAAACCATTAGCGGATCCGCTAATTTGGATTAGTGGATCCGCTAATTTGAATTAGCGGATCCACTACCTCTTATTTTTGAGGTAATGGAGATATTTGTAGACAGGCAGCCTGTTTTATCAGGTACTTTGTTATGCGAAATTCCTAAATTCACACGGAAAATTGTCGCTGAGAGAAGTAATATTGTGAGGTTTTTTTATCTCATTTCTGATGAATTTCAGGGGCTACAAGACCCCGGCCTACTGCGTATACTGCGAATTTCATTATATTATCAAAGCCTGTTTTATCAAGGATGCCGGTTATATACTTTCCTACCATGGCTTCAGATACATTTAATTCCTTTGCCATTTCATCCCTTGCCATCCCCTGACATACAAGGCGGATTACTTCAATTTCCCGCTCGGTGAAATCGACAGCAAAGGGACGCTGTTCCCTTGGGTCTGAAAAAATTCCCACCCCTTTCATGGTACTTCTGATTACATACAATAGATGTTCTTTATCCATGTCCTTTTCAACAAAACTATGAGCCCCGGCTTTTTTTGCCTCATCCAAAAAAGTAATTTCGGGAAGACCGGTCATTATTACAACTTTTATTTCCGGCAGTTCCCGGCGAATTTCAGCTGTGTATTTGATGCCGCTGGAATTGTTTTTTGTGACCACATCCATTAAAACAAGGTTAGGTTTAAGTTTTTTGCACAGCTCCAGTGCCTTGGCAGCATCATCTGTCCCGCCTATTACTTCCATGTCATTCTGCCCGTTCAGCATGTGTTCCAGTGTTTGTCTCAGCATGGTCTGATCTTCTACAATCAGGATTTTAGTCATAATATTTCTGTCTTTCCTTATGTATATTATTCTACTTATTTTCCCATTGTTCAATTGCCCCGAGAGCTTGATCATTATCATCGACCATCGATGCGCTGTAGAGTGCAAAATAAAGTTCCCTGTCTTCAGGGGAAAGTTTTAATACACCCATTGCCTTAACTATCTTTCTAATTATATCAGAATTTCCATTTTTTAGTGCATCTTTTAGATCCCTAACCATATCCTGCATGGCATCTTCATTGATTTCGGCTGTGAGCCGGGTTTCCATAATCCGGCAGAACTCCGGAAGAGATTTACGGATTGTCTCTATATCTTCATTCCGCGCGGCTTCTGCCAGTTCCCTGGAAACTGCCAGTTCCTTGGAAACTGCCAGTTCCTTGGAAACTGAAAGTTCATCATTATTAAAGGTTTCCATAAATGCCGAAAATTTTTGAAAATATTCTGAATCTATTTCCCTGCCGCTTTCAAAGGCCGTCAAAAAATGCTTCAGCTTGTCCAGATTCCTGGCATCCAATTCGGCAGCAAAATTAACATTCCCGCCAGTACCCGGCTCATCAGTTTCATGCCGGGTTAAATCCTTGTTCAGCCATTTACGCAGCAGTTCATCCAGCTCATGGGGATTAACCGGCTTTGAAAGAAAATCCTCGAAACCATGATCCCTGTAAAATTCATTCATACCCCTTAAAGCGTTAGACGTTAAAATTACCACCGGAGTTTCCACACCCAGCTCCCTGAGTGATTTAAGGGTTTCTACCCCGTCCATTTCAGGCATCATATGATCCATGAAGATCAGGTTATAGGCATCATTATTTTTAATCATGTTCTTAAGAAGCTCAATGGCTTCCAATCCTCCGCCTGCTGTATCAACACTAAGTCCGTAAGGCTTCAGAAAACCTCTGACCACCATCAGGTTTTCAGGAATATCATCTACAACCAAAATTTTTCCGTCAGCAATATCAATGGGATCTATATCTCTGATCTTGTGCTGTATATCATAACGGAAGTTTTTCAGGGCATCAGCTGCCTCCTCCCCTATTGCTTCCATATCTTTACAATCCTGTTTAATCCAGGCAGTAAAAACAGAACCCCTGCCAAATTCACTTTCTACACTAATGCCGCCGCCCATCATCTCTGTAAGTGTTTTTATTATGGCAAGTCCCAGACCGGTACCTTTAGCATTCCGTGTTGTCCCCGAATCCAGCCTGCTGTACTTATCAAAGAGTTTATCCATCGCTTCGGGGCGTATACCAATACCAGTATCACTCACCATAAAAGTTAGGAGGTAGGAGTCAGGAGGTAGAAGTACATTTTTATCATCACTCCTAACTCCTAACTCCTCCTTCCTAACTGCCAATTTGATCCCGCCTTGCTCGGTGTACTTGACTGCATTTGATAAAAGGTTATTTAAAATTTGCCGCACCCTGAGTTCATCCCCAATTAACTTTGCAGGAAAATCAGGAGGAATTTCCAGAATAAAATCCACCGGCTTTAATCCGGGGTTTTCCTTCTGCGATGCAGATATCCTCATTCTGTTTAAGTTTATAACACTGCTCAGCATGGGAGCAGTTTCGTATTCTGCAGGGAATAGTTCCAGCTTCCCTGAATCGATCTTTGATATGTCCAGTATTTCATTGATTATGTCCAATAGGAAGGAACCGGAGCGGTGAATTTGAGTGAAACTTTCCCTGGTTGAATGCGGCAAATCACCGCGCAGCTCTATTTCAGAAAATCCTATAACAGCGTTTAACGGAGTGCGGATCTCATGGCTCATATTTGCAAAAAAATTGCTCTTTGCCTCCGAAGCTTCAAGCACCTTCTCTGCAGCCTGCTGAAGCTCCAGGGTGCGTTCTGCCACTTTTTCTTCAAGCATGATATTCGACTGTTCCATTTGACTGTACATATCCCTGTACCTCTGTGACAGTGTTATAGCCATGCCTATATGAAATATAAATGTACTGTAAAGAAAAAGACTGGAAGAAGTGTGGAAGAAAATTATGTCAAGAACATCGTACAATCCGCATAAGTAAACAACCACCAGACCGGTCAATATATTGCCGACAAAGGGATCTACTTCTTCATTGCGCTTTTTCCTGATAAAATAATTTGCAACATTATAAATAAATATATAGGAAAAATAAAT
>Ga0099364_10005178_pt1 | contig 19464 bp, 17 predicted proteins | sample TergutTh196P3_FD_73070 | JGI IMG/M metagenome (GOLD analysis project Ga0099364, IMG submission 73070) | Microcerotermes parvus P3 segment gut microbial communities from Pointe-Noire, Republic of the Congo - Th196 P3 | ecosystem: Host-associated > Arthropoda: Insects > Digestive system > Gut ...
CATGGACAATGCCTGCGGGGGCTGAGGGGGTTGAGGTGTCGGTGAACGGCGCGGCTCCTGTGGTTTACCGGGGGTCGGGGGTGCAATCGCATACGATTTACAGTGTGCCGTATTACAGCAATGCCCTTGTGCGTGAGGGGCGGCCTAGCAGTGTTGCGGGGTATGAGATTCGGCTGACGGCGTTTACGGCTTTTAGCAGGGCGGAGGTTGTTGTCAATAGATGGAATGTTTTGGAATTGTCGAGGGAGAATTGGGACGCGGTCAACGGCGTGATTGTTATTACCGATACGAATAAGGGGCAGTTGAATGATGAGGCTAACCTTGACAGGGTTTTTGCTCTTGCGGAAGATATTGAGCTTGATGGTTTCGTGCCTGTGTCGGGTACATTTACAGGCAAGGTTTACGGCAACGGGCATACGGTTACGATACGCAGTTTTGGGTCGTTAGGCGATGCTGCGGACATCGGGTTGTTTAGAGTTGTCGGGGGCGATGCGGTTATCCGTGATTTGACTGTGCAGTATTCTGTAGGCGGTTCGGTTGCTGTTAGTCCCAATGGCGCGGCGCGTTTCGGCGGTATTGCAGGAAGGGCAATAGGCAACGCACGATTTGAAAATGTGCTTGTTAGCGGCTCTGCGATATTCAATGTAAGCGACACCAATACCGCTTATGTCGGCGGCATTGTCGGGCTTTTGGGGCGGCTTGACAATACAGGGAGTACAAGCACCGCAAGCATAAAGAACGCTTACGGAGGATTGAACCTTACTGTGAATAAAGCAAGTACAACTGCTACAGGCTCCCTCTATGTCGGCGGCATTGCCGGAAGCATGGGTACGCCTGGTACTGGTACTCATAATACTACAACCAACGAAATTACAGACGGAGGCGACCCGGTCAGTATAGAGAGCGTAAGCGTAGTGGGAAACATCACCGTTGGCAGTGAGGCAAATCGTGTTTCCGCACGCGGTATGACAGGCCCTAATGGCAATGTCGAAGGTCTTAATGTAGGCGGGCTTGTAGGCATAGTTCGGGGAGAGGGAGACAGCGAACGCGCATTGCTGAATGACTGCGACTACCGGCAGGGAACCATATCAGTATATAACAGCACGGGCAGAGCCAACATAGGCGGGGCAATAGGCAGTATCTATATGTATGCCAATATCACAAACTGTTACGCATTGCCCTTAAAAATTGATGTTTTCAAAAATAGCAACGGCAACTTATATGTTGGCGGATTTCTTGGCGACTTCTGGAGCAATGGTAAAGTGGAAAATTGTTACAGTGAAAATTCCATTAAGGCAGAAAATATCAATGGCGGTACCTATCATGTACACGTAGGAGGGTTTGCCGGACGCATAGCCGCCGACACCTCATACTGTTATGCAAAAGGAGAGATAGAAGGAATCAACTTTAATGGTAGTGCCTATGTTGGCGGTTTTACGGGAAGCATTACCGATAACGCTTCCGTATCGAAGAATTACGCCGCCGGTGATGTGGTTGGTAGAACCAATAGAGTTGTTACTTCCTCCCCCTATGTGTATGCCGGAGGTTTTGCGGGCACTGCAAACGGCTCAATAACCGACTGTTATGCATTGGGTAATGTTACCGCTGAAACTGACGGCACATCTTCATTTCCGGCTTTTGCAATTTATGCAGGCGGCCTGATTGGGCAGCTTGTATCCGGCAGTGTAAACCAAAGTTTCGCTGCGGGGAGTCTCATTGCCCATCGAAAAACAACTGAAGGTCCAGCGCAGATTTACGCAGGCGGTCTAGTGGGACGTGCAGACACATTGCCCATAACCAATAGCGCCGCTCTTGGCGCAAGCGTAACTGCAACAAACAGTGCAACCATATATATCGGGCGGGTTTTTGGGAATGACAGCACTACTAACAAATCCAACAACCGCGCCTTTGAGGGTATGCTGATCGGCGACTCAACGGTTTCATCAACAGACGGCAGTTCTAATCACGGCGCGGACTTTGCGGAGGGGGAGCGCAATCACCGTGATTTGTGGGGTGAGGGCGGTCTTGGCTTCTCCGACGATTACTGGTCAGGTGCGTGGATTTTCACGACGCTTGCGAGCAGGGGGTATCCTATTCTGCGCGGGCCTATGGTTGACTGGCTGCCGGGTCCGGCGCTGGGGGGGCAGTAGGATTAGTGGGTAGTGATTAGTGGATAGTGGGTAGATTGTTGTTTGTAGGCTTAGCGTGTTGGCATCATGCAGAGCTTGCGAACGATAGACTAATCACTAACCACTACACACTAACCACTACTTTGCGTCTTCACTTTGCGGTCTTTGCGCTAAAATGGATATGTAATAAAGAGCGAATAGAGCTTGACTATTTGTTGGAAATATGCGATACTATAGTTAGGCGGTAGCCGGAAAAGCCGTGATATTGAGGTCGGTACACCCGAGAGGGCTAGCTGGAATTCCCATTATCGCGGTTTTTTTACAATAATACGAATCTTGCAATGTTTCCCGTCAATCATGCAATTGTTTTCAAATTCACTAACGCTTTCAATGCCGGGAGTGTTTTTTGAATCTTTCTCAGTTCTAACCAATATAGCAGTTTCTATCATAACTTTCAGCAGTTGTATTGCTATAATTCGATAACGAGTACGTGATTTTTTCCACCATTCCCTTATAACTCTTGTAGTTACCTCTATCTTCCATTTTGTATGATGGTTTAGTAAAACTAAAGCAGGTTCCTTAACAAATTCATTATAAGCGTATTTTGTATATTTGCTTTTCAGTTGTTTAATTTCGAGTTTTTTATCTTCCTCTGTTTCCCAAATCTCAGGTATTTGAGTTGCTCCATCGAAACTGTTTGCCATAAATATAAGTATACAGAAAAAGTAAAAAAAAGATAATATGCTAGCCGATGATTGATGGGCAGAAGTGAGGGGGAAGTATACAAATTCCCTCGCGCGGAGGCACAGAGGCGCGGAGAGCGCGGAGATATTGGATAGTTAAGATAAATATATCTAACCTAGAAATCTTAAAAATTTTAAAATTTTAATATAGCTAGGATAGGATAAGAAATATTAGCTCTCATAGCTCTCCGCGCCTCTGCGCCTCCGCGCGAGGTAATGAATATGTAATAAATTAGTAGGGGGCACTTGCTTTTTTCTTAAAAATTATCTATCATTTAATTTAGAGGAATAAAAAATGAATAGAAATGTAGTAAGTTTTAGTTCAGTAATTGAAAATGGCATGATTCGCCTGCCGGAAATGTATATCAAAACCTTTACTACTCCCGTATTAGTCACTGTTCAAGAAAATAAAAAAGAAGAAACATTAACGGCAAACGAAATCACCGCACGGCTCAATGAGATTTATCGTGATAATCCCACCGTAATTGATGATGATATAATGCTTGCTCAATACAACCTTGTTGGCAATGGAGACTGGTAATGATTAAGGGCGAAATTTGGTGGGCGCATTTGCCTTATCCACGAGGCTCTGAACCTGCAAAAAAGCGCCCTGTATTAATTATTCAAGGAGATGCTTTTAATCGAAGCAATATTAATACAGTGGTATGCGTTGTTATTACTTCAAACCAGCGATTTGCAAATTCTCCTGCAAATTTGATTCTTGAAAAAGCTGTATCAAAACTACCTGAAACATCAGTAGCTAATTTTTCCCAGATACTTACAGTTGATAAATCATATTTTATCTCACAGGTTTCTATGGTTCCAAAACCTATCCTTGAAAAAATTGATGAATGCATAAAAACTTTTTTTGAAGTTAAATAATAATGAAGCGGTATACAATGCAGGACGCAAGCACGGTTATTGTTCAGCAATCTGCCGCAAGCCCTCACGGTCAAGCTGTTGCCGACAGCGTTTTCTACAGCCAGAATGTTTTGACAGGGCAATTATCCTTTGGCAGCGTTTGGAACTTCGGCGGCGTTGTCGGCAGGGGGTTTCCTGTGCTGGCGTGGGAGTGAGGACAAAAACCCTCGCGCTACTTGCAGCGTAGCTTCCAGCAGAGGCGCTGAGAGCAGAGGACGCGGAGATATTGGATAGTTAAGATAAAATTATCTAACCTAGAAATCTTAAAAATTTTAATATAGCTAGGATAGGATAAGAAATCTAAGCTCTCATAGCTCTCCGCGCCTCTGCGCCTCCGCGCGAGGTAATGAATATGTAATAAATTAGCGAATAGAGCTTGACTATTCATTGGAAATATGCGATACTATAGACAGGCGGTTTGCCGATAACCACTTTCGTCGAGGCCACGCACACCCTAAAGGGCTAGCGTATTTTACCCATCGAATGTGGTTATTTTTTTGCCCTATTCCGTAGCAGAGTAGTAATAAGCAAACATTCTATCCTTTGATTTTTGTTTTTTTACAGTAATATTTATATTGAACAGTTTTCCGTTAATATAACACTTATTTTCCAAGTATAAAACACACTCAATACCGGGGGTATTTTTATTATCCTTTATTGAATTAAGAAATCTAGCTCCTTCTATCATTGTATCAAGTAGTTGAATAGATAAAATTCGTTCTCTGGTTCGAGTCTTCATTCGCCATTCTGATATAACCTTTCGGGATAGTTCAATATGCCAATTATTTTCCTTATTTAGGATAACTACCGGAGGATTTTGAATAAATTTATTTTTAGCAATATCAAGATATTTCTTCTTTAAATCGCCAATCGACAGCCTTTTATCTTCCTTTGTTTCCCAAATTTCAGGGATTTGAGCTGTCTCATTGAAACTGTTTGCCATAAATATGATTATACAGGAAAGTAAAAAAAAGATAATATGCGGTACTATGGTTGATTGGCTGCCGGGCCCGGCGCTGGGGGGACAGTAGGGAACAAAAACCCTCGCGCAGAGGCGCGGAGACGCGGAGATATTAGATAGTTAAGATAAATATATCTAACCTAGAAATCTTAAAAATTTTAATATAGCTAGGATAGAATAAGAAATCTAAGCTCTCATAGCTCTCCGCGCCTCTGCGCCTCCGCGCGAGGTAATGAATATGTAACAATTAGCAAGTGGCTGTGACCCCGCCATAATTGATAAAAAACATTCTATATAGTAATATATATCATGCAAGTATTAACACTAGGTAACGAATTGCTGCGGCAGAAAGCGGAAAAAATCGATAAAATCGATGCGGAAATTGCCGAGCTGGCAGAAAAAATGTTTGAAACTCTTAAAGCTGAACAGGGATTGGGGCTTGCCGGGCCGCAGATTGGCGTTAACAAACGAATCTTTGTTATTCATGTTCAGGATGATGAACCCAGGGTTTTTATCAATCCATCAATTTTAGAAACATCCGTAGAAACCGCTAAATGTGAAGAAGGCTGTCTTTCAATTCCCGGTGTATATGCTAATGTGGTTCGTGCTGAATCTGTTAAATTACAGGCGTGGAATGAAAAAGGGCGGCCGTTTACAATAGAAGCAAGCGGGCTTGTGGCGCGGGTCATTCAGCATGAACATGACCATTTAGAGGGAGTGCTTTTTTTGGATTACTTGCCTGAAGATAAACGCGACAAACTGGTAGAAAAATATGAAAAAGGGGAAGTGATAAGGAAGAAGAAAGTAGGTAGCAGGTAACAAGATGAGAATTTTATTTGCGGGGAGTCCTGCTATAGCGATACCTTGTTTGGAAGTGATTGCAAAATCTAGTATCGATCTTGTTGGGGTGCTTACTAATCCTGATACTCCTAAGGGCAGGCATGGGACTCCTCAGCCGACGGAAGTGGGGGAGGCTGCTGAAAAGCTTGGTGTTCCAATTATAAAACCGCATAAACTTGATGGGCAGACAAGGGAAGATATCTCTGCTCTGAAGCCGGACTTACTTGTTTCTTTTGCTTATGGGCGTATTTTTGGGCCAAAATTTCTTACCTTGTTTCCTTTGGGCGGTATCAATATACACCCAAGTTTGCTTCCAAAATACAGGGGGCCAACGCCAATTCAAGCCGCTATTTTAAGTGGTGACAAAATAACAGGGATTTCCATCCAAAAGATTGCGTTAGAGATCGATTCAGGAAATATACTGGCGGTGGAACAAATACTGTTGGACGGTACTGAGACTACAGCTTCCCTGGGCCAAGCCGTGGCGGTAAAAGCCGCTGAAATGCTACCTGCAGCTTTGGCTAAAATTGCCAAAGGAGAGCAGGGGACACCCCAAGACCACAGTCAGGCAAGTTATTGCCCTATTATTATAAAAGATGACGGAGTTATTGATTGGAATAGCAGTGCGGTTAAAATCGATGCTAAAATCCGTGCTTATAATCCTTGGCCTTTGTGTAGGACTATTCATAATGGCAGAACATTATTTATACTTGAAGTGGGGAGTAGGGAGTGGGGAGTGGGGAGTAGGGAAGAAATTACTGGTAAGATTGGGCAGGTATTGGGTATAGATAATCAATGTGGTATAATGATACAAACTGCGGACGGCATTTTAACCGTAACTGAATTGCAATATCAGGGGAAGAAAGCGCTTTTTTGGAAAGATTTTTTTAATGGAGCGCGGGATTTTGTTGAATCAATTTTAGGCTAGAGGGGCAATTATGGGTTTAGATTTAGGATCGATAGAAGATTCTGTTTCAGGTAATTTTAAAGTTTTTTTAATATCAATTATAGTGTTGGTGGTTTTTATTGGCATCATTGCTATTTCTGTTTTCTTTTTGGCAGTCAGGGGTGAAGAACAGGTGATGATTCCCGATGTAGTTGGAAAAGAATTGACCCAAGCTCTTTTAGAATTACAGGTAAAGGAATTGTATCCTCGTATTCAGTTGCGTTATACGCAAACTTCTTTGGACAAAGGGCTTATTTTAGAACAGGAGCCAAGACCAGGTACAATTGTAAAGGCCGGAAGACGTGTCCGTCTTGTGGTTAGTCAGGGTGTTGTTTTAAATAGGGTAGAAAATTTTGTTGGCCGTAATATAGAAGATGTAAGGATGGATTTTAATACCATTAACGCTGCATCAGGCTCAGGACGGCTTCTTGCTATAAGAGAACCTATAATGTACGAATTCTCATCTGAAAGTCCGGGAGTTATTCTTACACAGAAACCTGATCCGGGGGCTGAAATTTCCGGTCCTACAGAAATGATTTTTGTTGTAAGCAGAGGCAGGGAGAACAGCTTGATCACAATTCCTCAGTTAACAGAACTTGAACTTTCCAGAGCGTTGCAGACAATTTCTGCAAGTGGTGTTAATTTCCGTTTTACTGCAAGGGAAACACGCGGAGATGAAAGAGGCGAAACTGTTGTTTCGCAAATTCCGCCTGCCGGTACAACCGCTCCCCAAAATACTGTTGTAGAGCTTGTAGTAACAAACCCAACTACTGTTGGAAATAATGAAATTTTTGGAATATTTCGCCGGCACATACCGGAAAATCCATATCCATTGGCGGTTCGGCTGGATGCTCAAACTCCCACCGGAGAAACAATCCGTCTAATTACCGTAAATTATCAAGGCGGCGATTTCACCGTCCCCTACAGGTTACCTAGGGATACTGTGTTGATTCTGTCTATGGCTAATAGGGAATTGTATAGGGAAACGGTGAATTAACGGGGTCACGACTTAACACAGATTTTCACAGATTGAAGATGATTTTCACTGATCTTAATCTGTGTTCAATCCGTGCTAATCTGTGTTTAATGGTTAGCCGTTCAACGCCTTTTCGATCTTATCAAGCTCATCATACAATTCTTTTGGTAACCTATCACCAAACTTTGCATAATGTTCGTCTCTGATGGATGAGATTTCGTCTTTCCAGCCGGCGGTGTCAACGGTTGTAAGTGCTGTCATAACAGATTCGCTTACGCCTTCCGGTGCTGCAATTGAACCCGGTTTTGGCAGTAAGCCAATGGGGGTTTCTACAAAGTTGTCTTTGCCGTCGCAGCGGTCAAACATCCATGAAAGAACTCTTGAGTTTTCTCCAAAGCCCGGCCACATAAAGTGCCCTTCTGCATCTTTGCGGAACCAGTTACAGAAGAAGATTTTGGGAAGTTTGTCGCCATTGCCTTCAGATTCTGCTTTTTTGCCAAGCTTAATCCAGTGCGCAAAGTAGTCGCCCATGTTGTAACCGCAGAACGGTACCATGGCAAATGGGTCGCGGCGGACTGAACCGGCTTTAAGGTCAAGCGCGGCAGCGGTAATTTCTGAGCCTGTGATGGAGCCCATGAATACACCGTGAATCCAGCTCTTGCTCTGGTTAATAAGAGGAATAGTGGAGGCTCTGCGGCCGCCGAATAAGAATGCGCTTATGGGTACTCCTGCAGGATCTTCCCATTCGCTTGCTATACAAGGACACTGCCTTGCAGGCGCTGTAAAGCGGGCATTCACATGAGCAATAGGCTCGCCTTCTTTTGGAGCTTTGTCAGTCTGAGGGGAAGGCCTTTCATTGCCCTTCCAGTCAATAACTGTTTTGCCGGGAGCGGGGTAACCAATCTGTTCCCACCAAATATCGCCGTCATCTGTAAGACCGCAGTTAGAGAAAATACAGTTTTCTTTGATAGACTGCATAGCATTGTAGTTGGATTGTTCGCTTGTTCCGGGTGCTACGCCAAAGAAGCCGGCTTCCGGGTTAATGGCATATAATTGACCATTTTTGAATTTCATCCAGGCAATGTCATCACCAATAACTTCGACCTTCCAACCCGGAAGGGTGGGGACCAACATGGCAAGGTTTGTTTTGCCGCAAGCTGATGGTAAAGCGCCGGCCATATATTTAACCTTTCCTTCAGGATTGGTTAACTTAAGGATAAGCATGTGTTCTGCAAGCCAGCCTTCGTCACGGGCTAATACAGAGGCAATGCGCAATGCAAGGCACTTTTTGCCAAGCAGGGCGTTACCGCCATAACCTGAGCCGTAAGACCAGATTTCATAGGTGTCGGGGAAGTGTGAAATATACTTCTTGTTTACATCAGGTTCGCAAGGCCATTTGCCGCCGTCTGTTTCGCCGGGCTGCAGGGGCTTTGCAATTGAATGGATACAGGGTACAAAGAAGCCGTCTGTTCCAAGAACATCAAGTACTTTTTTGCCTACTCTTGTCATAATATGCATGTTTACAACAACGTACGCACTGTCGGTGATTTCTACGCCAATTTTGGCAATATCCGAGCCGACAGGACCCATGGAGAAGGGGATTACATACATTGTACGACCTTTCATACAGCCCCTGTACAGGTCTGTCATGGTCTTTTTAAGTTCGTCAGGATCGATCCAGTTGTTTGTGGGACCGGCTTCGTCCTTGTTTTTAGCTGCAATAAAGGTGCGGCTTTCCGCACGGGCAACATCCGAGGGGTCAGAGCGGAAAAGGTAGCTGTTTGGCCGTTTTTTTAACGGTGTACCTAACCCGGCATCAACTAGGGTTTTTATGGAAGAATCGTATTCTTCCTTGCTTCCGTCGCAAATTACGACCTCGTTTGGAGTCATAAGGTCAGTAGCCCATTGGACCCATTCCTTCAATTTTGCGTGTTTTAAATCATCAATCTTCATAAAATCTCCTTCTTGTTATTTTCTACGCACTATGGCGGCGAATTGCCATTCGACAAAAGAATACAGATTTTTCCATATAATTGCAAGTATTTTTTCCGTCAAATTCATCGATTTTTAGGTATTTGCATATTTCTTGAAAAAGGGGTATCATATAGACATGGATGATAGGAAAAAGAGAATTGATGATCTTATAAAGAATAATCGGGAAAGCGAGGCCTCCCTGGATACCCTTTTGGTGAATTTTGGGGAAAGTCTATATATCCGGATTAAGGATATGAGTGAGGATTCTGAGGGTATTACTCAATATCACATATATCTGCAGGAAATAGCTGAGGCTAATGTATCGATTGGCAGAATAGAGGAAAAAAATCGCCGTTTTATGGAGTTGGAAGAAGCAATCCATTCAAGGGAGCAGGAAGAGAAAGAAAGAGCAAAGGAGATGGCAGGGATTTACCGCCGTCTTGGCAAGGCTTTACTGGAAAATTCTGCTTATAGCGATTATACCTCGCTCTTTAAGGAACAGGCGGAAAGCTTAAAAGCCAAACTGGAGTCATTGGAAACCCGAATCAATGAAGCAGAAAATAAAGAAGGTGGTAATGTTTTTTCATGGATTGGCAAAAGCGCTCAGGGGCTTGTTTTAAAGTCTTTCCTTTCCAAGGCGCAGGAAAGTCAGGAGCAGTTGTATCATAATATTGGAGAAAAATATTCTCAAAGGGGTTCGGCATCGGAAGAAGATGAAGTTGCCGGTATACTTTTGGAGATTGCCGATTTGCGTGAAATTTCCAAAACCGCTCTTGATGAGATTTCCGTCTTAAGAGATGAAAAAAGGATAATCTCTGCAAGTTTTGGCATTGATGGAAATCCGCAAAAACAAATCCAGTCTGTTAAAAACCGTATTGCCCAAATCAATGAAGAGCTTCGTGCGTTGTACAAAAAGTTTGGCGCACAAGTTTCCGGAATTGATGAAGATATAACTCCTGAACAAAAATATTTTATAGATACTATTGTAACAGCTGAAGATGGTGAAGTTATAGGAAGGGCGGTAAGGTTAAGCCAGTCAATTTCTGAAAATGACAAAGCCATTACTCAGTTAAAAGTGTCGCTTGCCATTGATGAAGAAAAAAATAAAATAGACAGATTTCAAAGATCGATACTTGATAAAAAGAGCCGAATTGCCGATCTTGAAAGAGATATTGAGGAACTGGAAAATAATGTCAGCGTATCAGAAGATAAAGTACAGGAATTGGAGAAACAGCTATAAATGCCGGCAAAAAAACAAACAGTAAAAAGTAAAACAACAAACAAAACCGCTAACAAAGCTGCTCCTGTTTACGATGAATCCAAAATAAAGACGCTGTCTTCCCTTGAACATATCAGGGCAAGGACGGGTATGTATATTGGCCGTCTTGGAGACGGCTCCAACCCTGATGACGGTATTTATGTTTTATTAAAGGAAATAATCGATAACGGCATTGACGAATTTATCATGGGGAACGGAAAAGTTATTGATGTCCAAGTAAAAGAGATTGATAAACCTGCAAAAGCTATGGTAAAGATCCGTGACTATGGGCGCGGCATCCCTTTAGGCAAGCTTGTTGACTGTGTTTCTATAATTAATACCGGCGGAAAATTTAATGACGATGTGTTTCAGTTTTCTGTAGGTCTTAACGGTGTTGGAACAAAAGCGGTAAACGCCCTTTCTGTTCATTTTAGGGTTGTTGCAGTAAGAGACGGCGAATTTGCTGAAGCTATTTTTGAAAGGGGCAAATTAAAAAGCAACCGCAAGGGCAAGTTAAAAGAAAAAATCAAAGACGGAACTCTTGTAGAATTTATCCCTGATCCTGAAATATTTAAAGATTACCTTTTTAATATTGAATTTTTAGAAAAGCGAATGCAGAATTACGCGTATTTGAATGCAGGTCTTGCATTGGCGTTTAACGGCAAGCAATTTATGTCAAAACGCGGGCTCTATGATTTGTTATTTGAAGAAACAGGAGAAGACGGTTTGTATCCGCTGGGGTATTACAAGGGGGAACATTCTTCCAATGGTCAGTTAGAAATTGCTTTTACCCACACCAATAATTACGGCGAGGAATATTTCTCTTTTGTGAATGGGCAATTTACTTCTGACGGGGGGACGCATTTGTCCGCTTTTAAAGAGGGCTTCTTAAAAGGTATTCAAACTTTTTACAAAAAAGACTACCGCTCTGAAGATGTGCGCGAGGGAACAACTGCGGCAATCGCTATAAAACTTAAAAATCCGGTCTTTGAAAGCCAGACCAAAAATAAACTTGGCAACTCTGAGATCCGTTCATGGGTTGTACAGGAAACCCGCAACGCTATAGAAGACTGGCTGCACAAAAACCCCGTTGCAAGCAAAAAACTGGAACAGAAAATTACCGCTAATGAAAGCCTGCGGACAGAGCTTAATGCCGTAAAAAAAGAAGCACGGGAAGCGGCAAAGAAAATCGCTTTAAAAATCCCAAAACTTAGGGATTGTAAATACCATTTGGAAGACGGCAAACATGGAAAAGAAAGCACCATTTTTCTTACAGAGGGTGATTCTGCGGCAGGCTCAATTGTTTCCAGCCGTGATGTTATGCTTCAGGCGGTTTATGGTTTACGGGGCAAAGTGGAAAATGTTTACGGTAAAAAAAGAGCGGCTATTTATAAAAATGAAGAGCTTTTTAATTTAATGATGGCGTTAGGCATCGATAATGATATAGATGGCTTACGATACGCAAAAATTGTAATAGCCACGGATGCTGACTTTGATGGTTTCCACATTCGCAACCTGCTTTTAACCTTTTTCCTTTCTTATTTTGAGGAGCTGGTTACAGGCGGACATGTTTACATTTTGGAAACCCCGCTTTTCCGCGTACGAACCAAAAAGGAAACCCGCTACTGTTACAATGAAAAAGAGCGGGATATTGCAGCTTTGGCGCTTGGTACTTCCTGTGAAATAACCCGTTTTAAGGGACTGGGTGAAATTAGCCCCAAGGAATTTGGTCAGTTTATAAGCCAGGATATCCGTCTTGTTCCAGTGTCGGTGAATACTCTGAAACAGGTTCCCCAGGTTTTAAACTTCTATATGGGCAAAAATACCCCTGAAAGGCGTGAATATATCATGAAAAACCTCATAGAAGATGCCGGATAAACACATTAAAATTGGCAAAACAGCCGATAATTTACTATAATTAAAGAAAACCATGAAAAAGGCGTTATTTATTACAATTTTTGCGGCTTTAGCCGTTTCCTCTTTCGCTGACCAGCTTTCAAATAGGAGTATTTTTATTGAAGGTAGTGCAATCAGGCAGGATCATTATGAGTATTTTCTTGTTAATTTCAGAAAAGAGGCATTAGGGACAGGTAATACTTTAGCCAATCATCGGGAAGAAGCAGCTTTTATTTTTAAATTCGATGTTTCTAATAATCCTTATATTAATGAAGACGGAAATGCGTTTGTTCTTACAATTAGCCTTATAAATAACATTAATGATAATGAAATTTTGTTTTTTCACTTTTTCTACAATACTCTGGAAGAAATGCTTGAACATAATCAATTTCTGTTTTATAGAGCCGTTGCTATTATTCCTCCTTTGACTGAAGAAGCTTTATTGCGGGCTCAATCCACATGGAAAGATAAATGGATTTATTTAAGAGCTTCTTTTGATTATCCTGTTAGTTTTTATGCATTACAATCTGAGGGATTACTTGGAGGGGTAAGTGCATGGGCGCCGGGTCCTACAGGTGAACCTTCTGAATTTATGCCGCTTGATAATAAAATATTTGCTTTACCGGGGGTTACCATTGGCGCAGAATTCCAGTTTCTGGATTTTATGAGTTTTGAAATGAACTTTAAAGCAAATATGGGGGATCCTCTTAAAAATGAATCTGTAAATTTGGGAATAGGAGCGCAGTTAAAGTTTTCTATTAAATATTTTAAATTATTTAATATTCAGCCTTATATAGTAGGTCATTTACCGCTTGTTTATTCAGATATATTTACAAAATACCCATCGTTTGCTTTGGGTGGCGGTATTCAGTTAAGTGCAAAGGGCGGTAAAAACGGAGCTTTTTATATTGATGTAAACTATACGACAGCTTTTAGTGATGCCGTTATGAAAAACCCTTACCCCCTTTTATTTCCCTTTCCTAAGGGGATTCACTTTAGACCGTCTTTTTTGGGTATTGGTATTGGTTATAAACACGGATTTATAGATCGTCCTGTAAAGCCTGTTAAAGATACATTCCTCTGCGATATTTGCGGACACCACCATGAATTCTCCAGCCATGAGCCTGAACCCGCCGCTCCCCCCCCCGAACCTGTCGCCCCTCCCGAACAACCCCCAAGAGAGCGTACTCCGCGTACTGGGACTTTTTATTTTTGATTTTATTGCAAATTCCCTCGCGCAGAGGCGCTGAGGGCAGAGTACGCAGAGCTAGTCCTTTGCGCCTCCGCGCGAGTAAAAAGAACTGTTTTTTTAGCTAGCTTGACAAATATATAAAAATATATTATATTTGTACAATAAGTACGAATTGTACAAAATTTGGGGGTAATTAATGAGTGTTGTTGCAATGAAAGCGTCTAAAGCAAGGGAGAATTTTTCTGAATTGCTTGATGATGCGGGAAAAAGACCTGTATTTATTAATAGAAAAAGGGAAAAATATGTGGTTCTTCCGGCACATTTAATTAGCTGTTCAGACTCATGGAAAATTAAGGTTAGTTTTGGATATGATGATACTGAAAATGAACGGGTCTATTTTACAAAAAATGATATTTTTCCGGATATTATTGGCTGGGGTAATTCAAAGATAGAAGCTGTAAATTCATTTAAAAATAACCTTATAGAGTTATGCAATGACTTTTATAGTAATTTTCACTTATACTCATTAGCTCCCAATAGACAACAGCAGATAATGCCGGTACTTAGGCTTTTATCTATTATTGTAAGCGGACAAGATATTTCTATGCTTATAGAAGAAGGTAAAAACTAAATGCCTTCATGGAAAGATTATGAGCGGTTTTTACTGCATGATGGATGGGAGTATCTTCCTAAAAATAGCGGTACGGATAAATCATATATAAAATATTTTTCTAATGGAGATATTCGCAGAACCAGAGTGTCTAAAAGCTCAAAAGAAATAGGCAAAAATTTATTTGCAGAAATACTTAAAAATCAAGTATGTGCTTCTAAAACATACTTTGCAAAAGTTTTATCAAAAAAAAGCAATAGCTCCGATGATATTGCAGTGAGAATGAAATAAAAAGGTGTCAGTCACTAAATTTCACACGATAAAAAGTTTACCAATTTTTTACTTTTAGTTTACCTTTTGTTTACCATTTCTCGATATATTAGGGTTATCAAACTTTCAAGGAGCAACAAGAGATAAACAACATGGAACCGAACAAGAAACCAAACGCCACAGGCAGAGTACCCAACAATAAATTTAATATTTTTAATATTATCGTAATATTCTTTTTAATCAACTTCGTCATGAATCTTTTTATCGGAGGAGCCAATAAAAGCAGGCAAATTGAATACAGCCAGTTTATAAATTGTTCTTTTTATTTACCGCAGCGGCTTTTTCATATAGGTCTGTTTTGTTTTCAAATGGCGGAATAGCAAAAGAGAATAGGGTTTTCCCTTCACCGCTACTTATAGAAAAATCGCCCAAGTTGATAATATCCATACCTATTAACATATCGACACCTTCAACCAAGTTACATACAGCGATCCTTATATCATTAATCATAACAAGGTTTGGTAGCCTTACATTAATTTTTACGACATCAGCCATAGTCACACTATTAATACTCTTGACTTTAACTCGTCCTACCGGAAGCAAATTGAGGTTTTTTGCAATAGAAGGGGTAATAGCTGTTCTCATCGCTCCCGTATCCCACAACGCCTTTACTATAGTATGTTTTTTTTCAACAAGTGAAAAAACTTCTGCTTCCGAAACAAGTCTTTGAGATAAATCGGGGTATTCAATTTTGAAGCCATAATGTTTTTGTTTAGACACTGACAAATGGAGAAAATTGGATTATCTCCTCCTCCTCTGTTATATGGTGTATCATAAAAGAACCCAATGGGATGGTTTTTATGGTTTCATAATAGGCTATATTTTCATCATCATAAACAGAGACAATCTTATCCCCAGATATAACCACATATTTACCGCAATATTTTTCAACCAGTTCATCACGGTTATTTTCGTAAAATTCCCATTCAGCTTCTAGCATACAATCCTCCTACTCCAATAATAATACATAAAAAAGGGGTTGACAAGGGGAACTCGGGCTATGCTTGCTATATTAATAAGATAAATTCCAATATCGGAAAACTGTTGATAATCAAAGAAAACTACATATTGACAAAAAGATGTCAAAATAGTACATTACATATTAGTAATAGTAGGCTTTAAGGGAGTGGATTCGAGTCTAGTCACTCCCGAAAATCCCGTCTATAGGACGGGTTTTTTATAACGGGCAGTAGCGCAGATGGTAGCGCGCTTGGTTCGGGACCAAGAGGTCGTGGGTTCAACTCCCGCCTGCCCGATTATGACAAATATTAAGAGTCTTACAAACAGATGGTTTATTATTGCCTTTGGCGGCATGGCAATGGGTTTATTTGCCACGCTTATTGCAGGCACAATAATTAATCAAATTGGCAAATGGATGGGCGATAACACCCTTGCCTTTGCCTTTCAGAGCGCGGGTCTTACAGCCCAACTGCTAATGGGAGCCGGTATTGGTGCCGGTATTGCCTACAGTTTAAAAGCAGAAAGGCTTGTTTTATTTAGTGCAGTCTGTGCCGGTTTTATCGGCGCACAATGTATGGCAATAATAGACAGCATAAACTCAGCCGACCCTTCTATTACGCTAAACATTTCTTATCTTGTTTCCGGAATTAGAAGCCCGGGCGATCCTGTTTCGGCTTTTTTAGCTTCGCTTGTTGCAGTTGAAATTGGACAGCTTCTAAAAGGACGTACCAAACTGGACATCGTTGTTCTTCCAATTTCTGCAATATTGATAGCCTGTCTTTTAGCATTTACAATTTGTCCCTATATAGTTAAAGCGTTTACCACTTTTGGTAATTGGATTATGCTTACAACCGATGCAAACCCTATTTTTATGGGATTTGTTTTATCAGTTTCGGTTGGACTTCTTCTTACCATGCCAACGTCTTCGGCTGCAATTTGTGTTGCAGCAGGCATAGGAGGGCTTGCAGGAGGGGCAGCCGCTGTAGGCGGCGCTGCACACATGGTTTGCTTTGCAGTAATGAGCTTTCGCGAAAACAAAATCCCGGGTCTTGTAGCGCAAGGACTTGGAACCAGTATGCTGCAAATTCCAAATGTTTTTAGAAATCCCCGCTTGCTGCTTCCGCCCGTAGCGGCAAGTGCCGTTTGCGGTCCCCTTGCTGCGGCTGTTTTTAGGCTTGAGTGTATTCCTGCAGGAAGCGGCATGGGAACAGCCGGTCTTGTGGGTGTATTCACAACGGTAACTGCCTCTTTGGAAGCCGGCATTTCGGCAGCCGCAATTTTAACAGGAACAATTTTACTTTTCTTTGTAATACCGATTTTTTTCGGCATTACAGGCCGGCTCTATCTTGGCAAAATCGGCTGGATCAAAGACGGCGACCTAAAACTGGAACTATAAGCTACTCTACCTTAAAGCGAGAGACTTCCTTCATTAAAAGACCTATGGACTTTTGGTTTTGACCGCTTAGTTCGTTAACCTGATTTACAGCAATGTTAACCTGATCCGCTCCTGTAGCCATTTCGTTCACACCTCCGGTTATTTCTTGGGTTGTTTTTTCAAGATTATCAGCTTCTCGAATTACTTCCTTTGCTCCTTCAAGCATTTCTAAAGAAACACCCTTTACCATTTGAGTTGTTTCATTTACAAGATGAATTGCTTCAAGAATCTGCTTGCTTCCCTGCCCTTGTTCTTCCATTGCATTACGGATATTTTCTTCCTGCAAAGCGACAGTCTTTATGCTAGAATCAATCGCTTCAAACTTGGTGAGTACATTTTCTGTAGATTGAGTTATTTTATCTATGGAACTTTTTATTTTTTTAAGTACCATACTTATAGTCTTTGACTGCTCGCTGGAGCTTTCCGCAAGTTTTCGTATTTCATCGGCAACAACGGCAAAGCCTTTGCCCGCTTCCCCTGCATGAGCGGCCTCTATAGCGGCATTCATAGAAAGAAGATTTGTCTGACTTGCAATGTTTTCCATAACGGCATTTATTTCCAAAAGCCCTTCTGATTCGTGTGCAATTTCCTGAATATCAGATGCCACATCTTGAAGACCGGAACGACCAATTTCCGAAGCCGCATTTAACTCTTCTACATTTTCGCTGTTGTTTACCAGAGTCTGTGTAACTGATTGTATATTAGCGAGCATCTGTTCTATTGCGGAAGAAGACTGAGATACGCTGGAACTTTGTTTTTCCACATAGCCATTTAGCTTATTTATGTTTAAAGTAATCCGTTCCATGGTAGCGTTGGTTTCGCTAACGCTCGCACTTTGGTTAATCATCCTAGATTTAATACTCTGAATATTTGCGGCAATTTCATTCATTGCGGCAGCTGTTTCCGTCATATTGTTGGAAAGGTCTGTACCAATTCCGGATAACGCCTTTGCCTCTCCTCCAATACTAACAACCATTGCCTTAATTTTCCCTATGGTCTGGTTAAAGTAACGAGCCATTCTTGAAATTTCGTCATTGCCTTTTTCTGCGATAGTATAAGTTAAATCACCTTCACCTTGGGAAATATCTTTTAAAGTATCTGCAACCAAGACAATTGGCTTTGTCATATATTGAAGAGCGAAATACACAACCCCCATTGCAAAAACAATTGATACTGCCGCAATTACAATGGTGTAAAATAACATTCTCTGTACACCTCTTGTTATATAAGAATCAAGAGAGACTAACATTACAGACCAAGTAGTATCGGAATTTCCTATACTAAATGGCATTATCATAATTTCAACCATGTCCCCTAAAACGGGCGAATAAGTTCTTTGCTCATACGGTATTCCTTCAAGTACAGCTTGGTTAGCCTCATTAATACGATCCCCAAAGATGGTTTCAACATCAACAAGCATTGATCCTACTCTTGCCGGAACCATGTGTCCCATAATCATTCCGTTTCCGGCAAAAATTGTCATAGCCGCAATTGATTCTGTACTACTTATTACCTGCTGAACCAAAGGCTGTATCGCATCAATGAGTAAAAGACATCCAACTATGCCTACCGTTTCGTTGGTACGAGGATTCACGATAGGAACCTTCATTGCAACTGCATAGGTTTCATTATCGCCTGCCATTCTGGGGACAGGATGATCTACTATGTTCTTTTTTGAATCAGGACCGGTCATGTGAGCCATATTGACTGCAACTTGCGCATTAACTAAAGTACGCCCTTCTATCTCGCCTCTTTCTCTAGTGTATAGAGCGGCGTATTGTCCTGTAGGGGTTGATCCCCGTCTTCCAATGTATGATGCATCCATACCATCAATAGCATTGGGTTTCCATGTTGTAAAAATAGCCGCAAAGATTGGTTCTGCTTCTAAAGTGCTTTCCAGCATATCGTCGTATATTTCTCTGCGCCTATTTTCCGCCAATCCTTCGTAACCTGCCATTACATTAGCCAATGTTTGCAGTGCACGCACATGACCATTTTGGCGTCCCTGCCAAAATTCCGCCTGCTCTCTTGCCATATAATATTTAGTTTGCAGACTTAGCTCTCTGCTTATGCCGCTTGCCTGATACAGAAGCGTAAAGGAAGATGCAATAACAATAACTGCCACAATGATAATTACCATAATGCTTAGTTTGAACTTAATCTTCATATTTTTTTCTCCTTTCTTTATCATCAGATTCGCCACAGAGTTTGTCCAAAATGCCTTTTATCGCCTTTAACGAATGAATTGAGTTTTCTAATGTTTTTTTAATAGTTGCTTTTTCCGCGGAAATAA
>Ga0099364_10005179_pt1 | contig 19463 bp, 23 predicted proteins | sample TergutTh196P3_FD_73070 | JGI IMG/M metagenome (GOLD analysis project Ga0099364, IMG submission 73070) | Microcerotermes parvus P3 segment gut microbial communities from Pointe-Noire, Republic of the Congo - Th196 P3 | ecosystem: Host-associated > Arthropoda: Insects > Digestive system > Gut ...
CTGCTTGAAAATGACGCTTTAGCGTATAATTATTAAAAGATAAGGCATGGTTTTGTGTAAATACGCCTTATATTTTTTTATTATTTTTTCTAAAATTCCATACGGAACGACGGATAACCCTCGCCTTTGTCGTCAAGAATAATCGTAGCATTGTACGTTTTCCCCGTTTTTTCGGACGCAAGACCCTACATAAAAATACGCCCCTCATTAAGGAGCATCTGCACTATTTCTTTTGTGAGGGTTTTCTTTTTCAGCGCGAAAAATTTATTATCTCTCCAAAATGCAAATTTGCACTCGTTCCCGTCACAGAAAAATCCTTTTTTTGACTCTGCAATATTGCCGCCGCAACGCGGACATTTACCGATAATTTCGCCTTTTTGACGGGAATAACGCCTTGTTTTCCTCTGACGCTGTACTGTGCATTTTTACAGTATCGCTTACGAATTTATTTATGGAAACCATGAAATCATAGTCTGATAATTCATCTTTTTCTATGCGTAAAAGATTGTTTTCCCACTCCGCAGTAAGCATGGGTGATTTGACAGAATCAGGCAGGATTTTTATGAGGTTCACGCCTTTTTCGGTCGGTAAAAGCGTTTTATCTTTGCGTTCAATTAGTTTAGATTTTATTAACCCCTCGATAATATTCGCCCGTGTTGCCGGAGTTCCGATGCCGCGACGCTCCACTTGGCTGTCAATTTCCTCCGCGCCTGCTGTTTCCATCGCTGATAATAATAAATTTTCGTCAAAATGCTTCGGCGGTTGTGTGAAGCCCTCGCGAACGGTCGAGTTCACATGAATTTGCTGACCCTCAATCAGTTCGGGGAGCGGTTTATCCTCATCTTTACGCTGTTTTCCTACGCTTGATAAAAAGGCTTGCTCAATATTTTTCCACCCGTTTTCCTTGACGGTTTTACCTTTCACCGTGAATATTTCGCTGTTACATTCGAGCGTTACGACCGTTTCAGCGTAGACATGACGCTCCGCAACCGCCGACAAAAGCCGCGTACATATCATCAGAAATATATTTTTAGCGGCGGACGGGAGCGTTGATAAATCAAGTTTTAACGCTCCCGAAGCGGGCAGGATTGCCGTGTGGTCTGTAACCTTGTCATTATTGACAATCTGCGCCGTATTGACAGTAATATCATCAACAGAAAACGGCATTATACCGGCGATTTCACGCGCAAGCGGCGGAATACCATCCGCCATATCTTCCGTTATAAAGCGCGAGTCTGTACGCGGATATGTGGCGGCTTTCTGTTCGTAGAGGCTCTGCATACATTCGAGTGTTTGAGCGGCGGTATAGCCGAAAAGCCTGTTTGCTTCACGCTGCAATGTCGTCAAATCAAATAATTTCGGGGGAGCAACGCTCTTTTCCTGCTTTTTCACAGACTTTACAACGGCGGTGTTACCGTCGCAATCTTCACGAATTGCTTCTGCTGTGATTTTATCTTTGACTTTTTCGCGTTCGGCAGTAAACCCGCCGTTTGATATTTCAACTGTATAGAACGGCTCTTTTATAAATCCGTTGATTTTTTGCTCACGCTCGACAATCATGGCAAGCGTGGGCGTTTGAACGCGCCCAACGCTTAACTGCGAGTCGTATAAAATTGAAAATGCTCTTGAAAAATTCATTCCGACAAGCCAGTCAGCCTGCGCGCGGCACAGCGCCGCATGGTAGAGTTTGTCATAATCTGCACCCGGTTTGAGGCTTCGGAAGCCGTCTGCAATGGCTTTTTCTTCCATACTGCTAATCCATAGGCGGTATAACGGCTTATTTATTTTTGCGTGATTGTACACTAATCTGCCGATTAACTCGCCCTCGCGTCCCGCGTCGGCGGCGTTTACGACGGAAGCTACATCGGCTCGTTTCATCAAATCGCATAATATTTTTAATTGCTTTTTCGTTTTCGCCGAAGCGGTATATTTCCATTCTTTGGGTATAATCGGCAGGTCAGCATACCGCCATTTTACTAATTTTTCATCGTATTCATGCGGCATTGCGAGTTCAAGCAAGTGTCCTATGCACCAGCTGACTATATACCCGTTTCCCTCGTAAAATCCGTCTTTTTTGGCTTTCGCGCCGAGTACGTCTGCGTAAGTTTTCGCAACCGACGGCTTCTCTGCAACCACTAAAATTTTTGACAAATAATTCCTCACTCTCATTTATTTATTTTTTATTGTTTTTATATAAGAAAAGGCGCGGAAAACAATTCTCCGCGCCCAATCTACCGCCGTATTTACGGCTATTCAGCCCTCAACCGTGCTGATTTGTGTTTCGGTTACCGCTTGCGCTGTCACTTCCGGCAATGCGCCGCTGTGTTTCTCCATGAACATACGCGCAAATTCGGCGAGCTGCTCCGGCGGTATGTCAACGCCGCGTACCATCGCGATTATATCGGCGTTTTCAAGCTCGGTTTTCTGACGTTCCATATCGCGCAGACGGGATTGATATTCTGTGATTTTACGTTTCATTTTCTCAATCTCGTCGGCGAGTTTTTGGATTTTCGGGTTCAAATAATCCTCCTTCCTCTGTAAAAATATGGTTATTGATTAATACCCTGTACGCGGAAGATTTGACGGCGGGGCGTATATTCTTGAAGTCCAAACTGCGTTTCCGACAATCCATTCTCCGGCGTAGCGGCCGCCAATATCAGCCTTATTCGCAAATTCCATTCCGTTCGGCAGATTTTGTAATACTTTTACGAATACCTGCGGCTGTTCAACGCTCGCAAATCCTGACCGAACCGTGCCGAAAACAAGTGTAAAACTTGTAACAAACTCGTCTGAAGCAAGACCAAGCGCGGCGTTGGAACAGTCTATGACGTTATTCTTTGTTGTGCTTAAATTGTCCGCAATTACGCGGTTTGCGCCTTTATTTGTCGTTGCCATGACCTTATATTTCAATGATTGATTATACGTTCCGGTAACGATTTTGTTGAGCCTCACAGCGTCAACAGGCAGCACATCACGCCAGTAGAAATCCGTGAGCGGTACTGTCGAAGTGTTGCGTACTTCGCGTATATCGTAGCGGATTGTATCACCGGGCATGGCTTCGATATTGCCCGTTTTACGGATAGAAACGCCCGTGTTCGCGCTATAATTTAAAAACTCATGACGCACGATTTGGTTCGCAAATTCAATCGTAATGTCAAGCTCTTTGTCTGACAAAATATAATACTGCGGTGCTTGAACCTCTCTGATAATATATCGTCCGAGCGGTAACGGTGAAGAAACTGCGCGTCCGTCGTCGCCGGAAACAAAGCGGTCAACGAGATTGCCTGTGCGTTGATTGTAGACCTCGAAAACTGCGCCTGATAACGCTGTTCCGCGAGGTAAACCGTTGATTTCGTTAGCGTCAGCAGATTTTTTTGTGATTTGGATTTGCCCCATGTGCGGCGTGTTCTCCCAAACGATTTCGGTTACGCGACCCGGCAAAAACTCCACAGTTTTCGGGATTTCGTCGAGATAATACCCCTGTGCTGCACGAGTTTCGCGTATTCTGTAGCGTCCCGCCGGAATGTCGGTAGGAAAGTCGATTACGCCGTTATTGTCGGTATAATAAACTCCCATGACTTTGCCGCTCATGTCGAACAACATAAATTCTACGCCGAAAATCGGACGTTTTGTGATACTGTCAATCTTCGTGAGCCTTATGCCGCCGAGCGGTGTGTTTTGGAGTTGTAATGTCACTAATTGCCCCGGTAAAACGGTAACATTGTAGACATTCGCGTCCAATTCATACCCGTCGGGAGCTTTGCGTTCAATTACGTTATACTGCCCCGCTTCCAAGCCGTTGATTAAAATTCGCCCGTTCGCGTCGGTGGTGTACGAACCTGTAATGTCGCCGTTCGGACTTGTGGAGCGGTTCGGGCTGTTGTTCAGCGTATTTGGCTGATTTCCGTCTGCAATACTGCCCGCCACGAACTGCCCGTCAGCGCGGCGAATATCGAATACTGCGCCGGGTATGGGTGCGCCTGTTACAGCGTCGGTTTTGACGATTAACAAGCCGCTCATTGGAGTGTTGAGGACTTCTAAAACGGTTGTTTTGCCCGATTCCACCAGTACAGTTTTCGGCTCGCCTTCGAGGATATAACCATCAATCGTTCTCGTTTCGGTTACGATATAATAGCCGTTTTCGAGCTGCGGAATATATATTTGCCCCGTCCTGTCGGTCTTGAACGTGTAACCTCTGAACTCGTTTTCGACCCGTTCGCCGTTCACTTTGTTGACAGAAAATTCCACGCCCTCAATCGGATTTCGCGTCACGCTGTCGAGCTTGATTATACGCAGTCCCGCAAGTGGTTTATTATAAAACTCAACCGTTGTCAGCTTGCCGGATTTCACCTCAATAGTTTTCGGAGCTTCGTCCAGAATATACCCATCGGGGGCGCGAGTTTCGGACACAATATACGTGCCCTCAATCAAGTCAGATACGAGGATTTTGCCCGTTCTGTCGGTCTTATACGTTCCAATGCGTTCGCCGTTGACGCGCTCAACGATAAATTCTGCGCTTTGAAGCGGTGCGTTGGTTTGTGTATCAAGTTTGATAATTTGTATGCCGCTCAACGGACGATTTGTAAATTCTACAGAAGTCAGTTTACCGCTCGCAACCTCAACGGTTTTGGGCGTTTCGCTGAGAACATAGCCGTCCGGCGCGACGGTTTCACTCACGATATACGCGCCGTCTGCGAGGTTCGGCAAGATTATTTTTCCTGCCGCGTCAGTCTTGAAAGTACCGATTTTTTCACCGTTTGTACGTTCTACAACAAATATCGCGCCCGGTAGCGGATTGCGCGTAAATTCGTCGATTTTGATGATTTCTATGCCCGATAGCGGTCTGTTGACGAACTCAACCGAAGTCAGTCTGCCGCTTCTCACGATGACAGTTTTCGGCGCTTCGTCGAGTTGATACCCATGCGGCGCGATTGTTTCACTTATAATATACGTTCCTTCGCGTAAATCGGGAATTATGATTTTACCAGTCCAGTCAGTCCTGAATGTGCCGATTCTTTCACCGTTATCGCGTTCGACAACGAATGTCGCACCCGGCAGAGGTCTCCGTGTAATTGCGTCTAATTTCAAAATTTCAATGCCGGAATGAGGACGGTTCGTAAATTCGATTGTCGCCATTCTACCTGAAACGACGTTCACATTTTTCGGCGTTTCGTCAAGCTGATACCCCGCAGGAGCGATTGTTTCAGCGACCACATACGTTCCCTCTGCAAGGTCAGGGATTACGCTCTCGGCAACAGCTTGAATCTCACGGATTGTATCTATATACTGGATTTGCCGTTCGGTCTTTTTTTCGGGGGTGTCATCGGAGCGGCGGTAAACCGGCGAAGTTTCCAAACTGTCGCGTACCGTTTTTATATAGTACACAACGTCAATGTCTATGCCGCTGTCGATTATCGCCTGATAGTCGGGCTTTTTCCATACATTATCTTTTTTGACGTATTTATCGGCTTCGCGTTCGTTCATGCCGTCCAAATCACCGGACAATAACCCGCGTTTCTGCCATAAATCTTTTTTCGCGCCGCCGATTTTCTCGCCGAAATCGCCGCGCTGAACGCTTGCCATTCGCTTTCGCCTCCAATCGTGTTTTTTTATATTTAAGAGTAAATTTATATAACACAGCAAGAATTGTTAAGAAATGATAATATAAATCTGATATAATCGTTACATCAAATATTTGATATATAAAAATTATCCGGCGGTATGATAAAACATGAACAATTTCCCTAAGATTAAAGAAGCTCTTGAATATATCGACAGCCATTTGGATGAAACCTTCAGTTTGGAATCAATTTCAAAACAGCTCCACTTTTCACCGTATTATTTTCACAGAATCTTCTCTCTCATAGTGGGAAAAACAATCGCTGTTCATATCGTAAAGAAACCAAAGAAACACCCGAACAATTAATAGAGTTGATGAACCGGCTTAATAAAGCTCAAAAATGGATTGATTCGGCTGAAAATGATTTAATAGAAGCTGAATATTTGGAACAAGCAATGGATAGCAGTTTATTTGGGGTATTATGGCAATACTGCTGTCAGGCAACTATGAAATATCTTAAAGCTCTTATAGTTTTTAAATGCAAAATTCCTCCTGTAACTAAAAATATATTAAAATTGGTTGAAATCTGTGAAAATTCCGCAAAAATAGATTTGACATATATCTACAAGGCGTGTGAAAACATAGCGGCATATAATTATCAGGAACAAGAGTTTGACGATAATTATATAAGAACAGGTGCTGCGGAGCATATTTTAAAAGATACGGATAAAATAAAATATTTTGTGACAAGTTATTTTGAGGAATTTTTAATTGGCAAAAATTCAGAAATATATTTTATAGATAATGCGCGTAAATTAACATGAGATTATAAGCATTAGGCGAAGTTAGAACACCTATAACAGCATAACAATATTTACAAGAGCGTTGAGGTTAAAAGCCTTGACGTTCTTTTTTCTTTTGGCGGAACGTTTGAGTATATCGAATTTTAAAAAAATATCAAGGGTAAAAAACTTTACAAAAGTATCTGATAAACTTTTTTACTTCTTCCTTGACATTTTTTGAAAATTCGATTTTTTTGTTATTGCCCGCCGCCGAAAAAATAAAAAACTTTTGACCGACAATTTGACTAAATCCCAACAGGGTGCTAATCCCAGAAGTTGAAAGTTAATTTTCAAAAACAAAAACCTTATTAAAAAAAGAGAGGTAAACAAAATGAACGGAAAAATCACTATTCAAAGCGCAATCGACGAACTGCAAAGGAATTTTAAAAGGCTGAACGAAATCTATTTTAACGGCGAACTCGAAAGACCAGTAATAACAATCTTGACCGACAATAAAGGCGGGGCTTACGGTTGGATAAGCGTAAACAAAGTTTGGAGTAGCAAGGATAAGCAATATTACAGAGAAATAAACCTTTGTGCCGAGTATCTGAACCGCCCCGCAGAGTTGGTTATAACAACGCTGTTACATGAGATGTGCCATTTGTGGAACATTCAAAACGACATACAAGATTGCTCACGAGCGGGAACATATCACAACGGCAAATTTAAAGAAATCGCGGAAAAGTGCGGTTTACTCGTTGAAAAGTCTGAAAAATACGGCTACTGTGTGACGAAGCCAAGCGAGGAATTAAAGGAGTATGTCAAAGAAAATTGCCGTGCGGGTTGTTTCAAGTTAGAACGCATGAAAACATATCGTGACGGAACGCCAAAGACTACAACAACAGGCGCGGACGGCAGAGAAAAAACCGTAAGTCGAACAAAACAATCTATGCGTAAATATAGCTGTCCGAAGTGCGGACTGGCAATAAGAGCAACGAAAGACGTATCGGGCAAGCTGAAATGCGTTGATTGTGACGAGATACTTATTGAAAGTTAATTTTCAAAACAAGCCGAAGCGGGAGCGTTAAAACTCCCGCATTTTCTATTTATCGCCGAAAAGTTTACAAAATATCCTTGAATCGCTTGTTTGATTTTGATATAATAGACCGTAATAGTTTATACGCTGTTGAGCGTAGAAAATTTATATTAGGCGAGGGTTGTTATGAATAAATTAATAATGGAATGTAATGATTTTCTTAAAAACGGCAGATTTACCTATGCTTTTTGTGGCGGATATGCGTTGGAACTATATCTAAATAAAAACATCCGAGTTCAGAGCGATATAGATATTTTTATATTTGAAGAAGATATAAAAAACTTTGTTGATTTTATTCTCAGCAAAGGTTGGAATATATACGCTCGCACAGGACATATGCAACTCAGCCAAATATCAAATTCAAATAGTGAGAGATTAGCAGATTGCTCCACATTATGGGCAATAAAACCTTTTTGTTCATTTGTTAAACTCGACATGGTAAATGGCGAAGAAAACACTTTTATTTATGAAATAATAACAGATAATCAATTATGTTTTGACTTTATTGATATTTTTATCAGTAAACGGCAGGACGAAGAATTTATTTGCGACTACGATAAAAACATAACAAGAAAACTTGATATTTCGATAATGTACAATAATACAATCCCATACTTATCGCCGGAAATTAAATTGTTTTTTGATTCCAACCCGCGATATATAGAGTTAGAATATTTTAAGAATAAAAATCGAACCGACTTTGAATCGGTCGCCCCTTTGTTACCAGAAGAAAATCGAAACTGGCTGATAAATGCACTTGAAATAAAATATCCTGATGGACACAAAAGGATAGAACAATTAAAAAGCATGAACTTCGCATTATAAGCATTAGGCGAAGTTAAACGTGCAAAAAGAAGTAGCAGGAATGAGCCACGAAAGCCCGTTCCTGCTGTTGTTTTATCGTCCGAACATGGAAGCTAACGGCGAAGAATTTACCGCACTTTGTAATTGCTCATTGTCGATACTTGTGTAAATTTGCGTGGTGTTTAAACTCTCATGTCCGAGTATCACTTGAAGCGTCCGCACGTCAACACGCCCGTATTTGTGTAATGTAGTCGCGGCTGTATGGCGGAGTTTGTGTGTGCTTAAACCTCTGTCGTTTAATCCTGCCTTTTTTAGATATTTTTTGACAATATCCTGTACGCCCCTGTTTGTAATTCTCGCGCCGTGCTTCGTGATGAATAACGCTGTTGTGTTCGGATTTAACTTTGTACGCTCCGTAAGCCACGCAGATAACGCCTTTTTTGCCGAATGAGTTAAAAAAATAGTCCGCTCTTTATTGCCTTTGCCGATAATTCGCAACGTGTCACCCTCTACTTGATTTATGTCAAGCTGTACCAGTTCAGAAAGTCTTAATGCACAGTTAAGAAATATCGTAAGTACGCAGTAATCCCGTGCGTTTTGCTCCGCTTCAATGAGCAAGCGAATACTCTCTTCAAGCGTGAGATATTTCGGCATACGTTTTGGCAGTTTCGGCATTTCCAACTCTTCCGAAACATTATTTTCGAGTAGCTTCGCTTTTGTTTTAAGATATTTCCAGAATTGCCGTATACTCACGATTTTTCTTGCCCGTGTAGCTGTCGTGACCTTGCGTTCATGTCCGCAGTATGTGATAAATGCGTACATATCGGCAACGCTGATTGACTTGATAAAATCTATGTCAACATCTGAAAAGTCGCGTGTTTCGCCTGATATGCCACGAATGTGCTTGATGTACTCGAAAAGCATAAGATTATCTATGCGGTACTCGTCCGCAGTAAGCGGCGACCGCCCTTTTACTACAGTTAAGTAGTTAAGATACTGCTCTAATAAAGAGCAGGTCTTATTGTTTTTTAGTGACATAACCAGTGTCCCCCTGTAATTTTTATAAATAAAAAATCCACTCTATAAGGTACAGCTTTTTATAGTTGCTATTTTCTTTTAATTTGCCGAAACTCCCGTAAACGGTTGTAGAATGTGGCTTGTTTAAGCCCTGTCTGCGCTAAAACTTCATCAAAAGTCAGCTTGCCGCGTTTCCACCGCTTCACTACTTCGGCGAAGTTTTCGGGACACCTTTTTATAGGACGTCCCAGATGAACCCCTCTTGCTCTCGCCGCTTTTATCCCCTCCGCTTGGCGTTGCAGGATATATCCACGCTTCAACTCGGCTACCGCGCCGAATGCCGAATACGGTCAGCATAAATTTCCCCGTCGGCGTAGTCGTGTCGATATGCTCTTTCTGACTAACGAACTCCACGCCTTTAGCCGATAGTTTATCTATCAGTTCAAGCAAATCCTTTTTATTGCGGGCAAAACGGCTGACTGATTCAACTATAACCGTATCGCCTTTCCGCACCATCGCCAACAACTGCTGTAATCCGGGACGAGCCGTGTTCTTACCGCTTTGTTTGTCTATAAAAATATTTTCGTGAGGAATTTTTAGTGCTTTCATAGCGTCAAGCTGCCTATTTTCATTTTGGTCTGCCGAACTAACGCGGCAATAGCCGTAGGTTTTTATATAAATCTCCCCTTTCTATATGTTTTTGAAAATACACAAGCCCGCATGAAAAATATACGGGCTTGTGTTTGATAAAAGTAAATATATATTATTTTCTGTGGTGGTTTCTTGAATTTTAATGCAAGGTTATCATATAATAGCGTAGTTTTTAACTTTAGCCTTCTGCCACCGCCGCCGAAAGCGGCTTGCCGTCAGCTTCGCTGACGGCAGTAGCAGTTGCTAAACTCAATCTTACTCGTCTTATTATCACTCATCTCATTATGATTAGCTTATTATTACTCGGTCTTAATTTCTACGGGTCCGGGGTACAATATTTACGCCTCCGGGGGTGGAGTTTTTTATACCTCCGAACCCGTAGATTTTACGTATCCAAGCGTAATTTTGGGTTAGGAAGTATAGTTTCTCCACTTCCTGACCCGTAAATATTACGGGTCGGGTAACGCACCCCTAACCGTTATCGACTTCGGTTTCATTAACACCGATTACAGGAGCTAAGAGGTATATCTTATTGGGCATATTCAAGCCCTGATGCGTTTCCTCCACAAGTGACAAGTTTTTTAACTCCTGCATGACTTTCAGCGCGGTTCGTTCAGACAATCCAAGCTGTTTTTCTATTTCCTCACGCTTGAAATAATTGAAAACGTCCCCGTTTTCGTCAAACCAACCATTTTTTACGCTTAGTCAGCAAGGTATATAAAAAACTCTTGCGTTATTGCTCAAACTATCTCCGGCAAACTCTCCCGCCGTCAGGAAGCGCGACATTTGGTAGAATGTGCTGGGAATAATTATTTGGCGGGAATATCTCTTGTCCCCGCTTGTGTTTTCTGAATTGTTCGGCATATAATCCGTCCTTTCGTTATTAGATTTTTTGGTTTCTATTCCCTTACAAAAACCGCCCGATAATCAGCACAATCGGCGTTAAGATACTCGCCAACAAGCCGACCCAAAACAATGTCTGCCGCCAACCGTCCACCTTGAATAAATTCTGCATTGCCGTATGATACAGTTTGGCGCGATTATCAAGAACGGTTTTCGATTTTTTGAATATGTCGTTGAGATTTTTGTTAAAAGCCTTTACGCTGACCGCAACCCCTGCCGATGCGGTTTCCATCGCTTTAATAATAGCTTTCATGGCTTCGGCATTAGCTTCTAACGCAATCTTTGTGTCAGCAACTACTTGGGATATAAGGCTATCTCTCGTCGTAGAGAGAACGCCGTTTAGGTTTCGGCTGAATGCTTGGTTCATGTTCTCCAGTTTCGACAACTGGCTCTGATGACTTTGGTTGTACTGGTTGAGTTGTTGAAGTTGGCTCTGGTTTTTCCGCTCTATCAGCGAGTACGCTTTTTCCAACCCCGTTTTTAGGTCGTGGTGTACTCCCATGTACGCTTTCTGGGATAGCTCTATTGCGTTCATCACTTGGCGTTGGAACTCCGCTTGCGATTCGGCTAACTGTTTCATCAAGGCTTCGCAATTCTGCGCTGATGTCGCTAACGCTTCTCGGAGCAGAGCGTTCTCTGTTTCAGTTTTGACTGCTGACTGACGGCTGATAATTGAGATATTGCCGACGGGGTTTGCTGTGATTGTGATTGTTGCTGATTCGGCAACAGCGTGTTGTTTCTCGGTAACGTGTAATCCGGCATTTGTTGAACTCCTTTCCATATTTTCTTGTAATGCTTGGTCTATACTGGCGGCGGTGTAATCGCTCCCCAGTTTGTTTCCGCGAATGGCGTAATTTTCGCCGACGGCAGGGTGGACGAACGATACAGTTTTTCCTGTATTTCGCGGCATGGTCACGCCGAAATTATTTTGTAAATATTGCTGAAATTCCGCGCGGTCTTTACAAATCGTCTTTGCTTCATCAATGGCTTGGCGTAACGCTTCTTTCCAACTCGCGCCGCCGGTTTCATCACGTTTGGCGATTTGGATTTCCGCATTTGACAAATATTTCGGGTCGGGTGTAATTTCATCGTCCTCATAAATTTTTGCATACTTTTCAGCCGTTTTCGTTCTCCAGTCCATCGGAGTAAAGCCTAATTCTGTACCTACAATATCGGCAAGGTCTTTGCTGTCGCGGTACGCTCCGATATTCATGTGAAACTTTTTACCCGTTTCAAAACTGACGGCGTTAATAACGATGTGGCTGTGTATCGTGTCCGTGTCGGTGTGGGTTGCGATTACGCACTCATAGGCTGAAAATAATTCTTTCGCCATTCGTTCGGCTAACTCATGGCAGCGTTGCGGCGTTGCATTGTCGGCTTGGTCGGGCGATATTTTGAAATGATAATATTTCCGTTCGTCATATTTGCTGCCCTTGCTGTATAATTTGCACGTTTCCGTAAACTGTTTTGCGTAATCTTGACTATCATCCATCGACATACTTGTTACGATAACTGCCTTTTTGGGGTCGGTAACATAATCAATCGCTTTCTTGGGTTTGGCTTTTCCCGCCGTTCCCTTGAACAAAGGCATCAAGTATCACCCCCTCTAAATTTGATATGGCGCGGTAGGCTTTCCAACACTCATTCATCACTTTTGTAGCACCATCACCGAACTGCTTCGATTCGTTTAATTGTCGGGCGATTTGATTGAGGTTGTTGCCGTGCCTTTTTAATTCCTGCATCGCGGGTCGTAAATCCTCAATAACGATAATCGGCTTTTTACGAAGCACCGCGAGAAAAAAGTCTGTCTGTGTTTTCTGCTTTGCGGTTTGCATTTGGTTTGTGAAGAATGTAAATTCTTCGGGGGTCATGCGTAGGGTAATCGCCTTATGGCGCGTTAAATTTGGCATACAAATTTCACTCCTTCCTGTATGCGTAATGCGTTTTCTGCGGCGGTGCGATTGCCGCAACACGGCGGCGATTTCCGCCGTGAGTGCCGAACCGACTGCCGTGATAAGGCAGACGGTACGGCACGGTTTTAAGGGGGGCTTGGGGGGATTTTTCCCCACAACGAGGGGTAAAGTGCTTGCACTTTGCGTTCCTCGCTATGGTATGCCGACATACACGCACCGCCTGGAAAGCGGTGCGTGTATGTCGGCAATGCCGCCTTGCTATTTTCGTAACCCGAAAATAGCAAAAGCGTCGTGCGGTTTATCGCAGGACGCTTTCAAGAAGGCAGGGTTTTCGTTTACCCCGTCGGCGCTTGCATTTTTCAAAATGCACTTTTACGAAGTGCTTTCTTCATCAGCGGCGGTTGCGTTTTCCTGTTTTTGATCTGCGGGTTTTGCACTCTGACCTACAATATTCACGATAATTCTTCGCACATGGTCGTTGGCAATAGCTTTTGAAATGAATGATTTGTACTGCTCATCCGTCATGCTGATTGTTTCGGGCAGGGCATCTTCCAATAGCTTATGTCGTCTTTTATAACGATTCTCTTTCGCCTTGCGTTCTTCCTGTTGGTGTTTCAGTAATTCTTTTCTGCGCTGGTCTTGTAACTTTGCGATTTGTTCCTCATAGCTTGCGATTTTCTCTGTTCTTGTTTTACTCATAATAATTATTCCTCTCGGTTTATATAAATTTTTGAAATATAATAGGCGACTCACGATTTTTCGTAAGCCGCCCATGCGGTTATTAATTATGCGGTTTCTGTTTTGCGGTTTTCAGTTTCTTCCTGTTTCCGTTTTTTCTTCTCTTTCCAACGCTGGTCATATATACGCCGCTTCTCGCGTTTCGCTCTGCGTTCTTCAATTTCCCGTAATTCTTCGGGCGTGAGTTCGGGTTCGGGCAAATCGAATTTGCCGATAAAGTTCAAATATATTTCCACTTTCTGAACACGTTCGCCGCTTGATTTATCGGATTCATGAACAAGGATTTTCTCTATAAATTCGTTGAGCATGGGGCTGTCAATTCGGTAAAGTCCGTATACTTTTTTACTATTTCGATAAATTTATCCGCTTTGTCGCTGTCTGCGTCGAATGTTTTTATTTCAGCCAATAATTCCTCGATTTGCCGTTCAAGCTGCGCCTGTTCGCTCTCGTAACCCGTTGATAATGTTTCAAACCGTTTTGTTGTTAATATCCCGTTTATTTTGTCTTCGTATAACTCGCGAATTATATTATCAAGCTTGGCATGACGCTTTTCATTCTTGGCAAGCTGTTTGCGATGATTTTTAACTGTGGCTTCATGCTGTATCGACGAATCCTCACGCACCTGACGAATAAACTCGGTTTCGTGGTCACGCACGAAGCCGCTTACACGTTGGATTGCGTCCAACACCAGTTCCCTTACGGCGGCAGTTTGAATATAATGTCCCGTGCATTTGCGCGTATATTTCATTCCGGCAAGTCTGTATGTTGAACATTCGTAACTATCTTCGGGAGCGCGGGTATAGGTTTTCCCGTCTGCGGTTTTTCTGACGGAAGGATTCGGTTTGCGCTTATTATAAAGTTTAGCCCCGCAATCAGCGCAGAATAACAGTCCCGTAAGCGGATTGGCTTCGCCTAACGTATCGGTTCTGCGCACGGTTTTCCTGCATCTCTGCGCCGTGTTCCATGTTTCGCGGTCTACTATTGCAGGATGCGTGTTCTCGAAAACGACTTGTTCAGCTTCCGGTGTTTTCTTCGCTCGCTTGTCTTTATACGAGTCTTTCTTCCATCGGAAATTTACCGTATCACCCATGTATTCGGGTTTTGATATAAACATAGCAACCGAATTTCCCGACCATAAATAAGGGTCGTCAAAGACTTTCGTTTTGCCTGTTCCTTGCCCCCGCTACGCTAAATAATATGCGGGTGCGTATATTTTTTCGGAATTAAACTGCCGCGCTATCTGATGCGGACTCATGCCTTCGATTGTCATGTGATAAATACGCCGCACAATCGTTGCCGCTTCTTCATCAATCAGCCATTTCGTTCTGTCGTTCGGGTCTTTTGCATATCCGTAAATAGCGTGATTGGTGGTACGCTTTCCGCTGTTTCCCTTTGTCTTAAATACAGCTTTCAGCTTGCGGGAATTGTCGCGTGAATACCACTCCGACATGATATTGATAAACGGCGCAAATTCAAGGCTGTCGGGGTTTATGCTGTCAATATTATGACCGATTGCGATAAACCTTACACCCTGCTTTCGGAATAACTCCATATACGCGCCGACTTGCAGATAATCTCTGCCAATGCGCGTCATGTCCTTAATAACACAATTTGCCACATTACCCGCTTCGACTTCGGCGATTAACTCCTGCCAGCCTTCACGTTCAAAATGTACACCCGTCGTGCCGTCGTCGATAAAATGACGGATATTCGCAAACCCGTTTTTCTTGGCGTGTTCTTCCAGAATAGCTTTTTGATTTTGGATAGACAGACTATCGCCGTTGGCTTCGTCCTCGCGTGATAATCTTGAATATAACGCGGTGATTTTTGTTTTTTCTGATACGCCTGTTTGCCTGTTGTTCATGATGAACTCCTTTCAGGCAAACGGCTCATTCGCAGCAGATATAGTATATCATAGAGAGGGCGCTTTGTGTACGCCCTTTTTAAAATTTTACAAATCTTTTTAACTCTGCTCATTATTTTCCACCGCCTTGCTGTTTATGACTTCGTTGCGGATTAGCCGCTTAACTTTATCATTTATATTTTCCTTGCTCGTGTTGCTGAAATGAACTGTGACTTCGTAACAACTTGAGCCGATTCGTCTTGTAAAGTGTCTTTTTTCTTGTGGTGGCGCGTTTGCTTTTTCAGCAAGTTTATTCATACTCTCGGCTCCTTTCGTGGATTAGTTTTGGATTTTTGATAAATTCTGTTTTCGTTAATCACGACCTTTCTTATATATTTTTTATCAACCCTGCCCGGAGTTTTCGGGTTGACTTTTGTTAAATTTTTCTATGGCAGTCGCTCCAGCCCCGTTCCTGCGCCCGGTCTTGCTTGACCTAACCGCGTTATCTCCGTTCCGTCCCTCCTGCGCCTGTTCCTCCGGGGAACAAACCTATGCGGGAGTGTGGCGGCAACTGGTCTGACTGGCTGCCTGTTCAATTTTCAAGGTGCAAATTTGTTTTGCCCGTATAAAAATAATAGCGCGTACAACTTGACATTTCAAGAGGGTTGTGCTATAATATAAATAATAAAGTGGTGGTAAAATATTATTCATGTAAACTGAGAGCAAATACCACGAAAAACGAATTTTCGGGAGAAATATGGCGGTGAACGGCATGAAAATATATGATTTCACAAGCAGAGAAAGGGAATCGGGGCGGATTGTTTTCGCTTTAACTCTTATCAAGACCCGCAAACGATTAGCGGAGCGAATTATTATAGGGCGTGAAAATGAGGTGCGGCTCTTGCTGAGCGGCAACGACGGCGAAGTTTATTATGACGAAACCCGTCCGATTGGCAGTCTGCTATTTAATTTTGAGGGCGACGCGAACGGCGATTGGAATAGACGCATAGAAATTTTGTGCGAAAGTTACAAGGCAAGATACTCCATCGGCTCAAAGCGTTGGGATAAAGTTGCACCTGTGTCTGAGTTCTTGACGGTGAAATATAACAGCGGCGAACCCTCCTCTGTGTTCGCCGCTGTCCGCACATGGGACGAATATTTGAATTTATATAATCAAAACAGTGCGGCAACGCAAACGCTTAACAGCCGATTGTTTATGCTGTACAAGCCTTTTCTGGATTACGCAAAATACAAACCGTGGCACGAAAACGCTGTTGACGCGTTAACGATTGCCATGCGTCATGGTGAATCCCAAGTTGAGTTGAGTTATTCCGTTGCGAAACGTCCTTTTGAAACGGCGGTTGTATTTTCTTCGCTTCTGCCCATTATTTCGTATTATCTGAATAAAATGAACGATTGGAAACTGGTTTTTCAACAATGCAAGGTATGCGGTAAAGACTTTGCTGCTCCAAGCCGCCATTATGCGTTATGCTCCGATAAATGCCGTAAACAGAATGCCAAAATAGCCAAGCATAAATACAACGAACGGATAAAAGATGATGAAATCGAATCAAAGTATAATACGGCATATCATTATTGGAGCAACCGTTGGCGTAAAGCTCAAAAAGTCCAAGATATTAATTCTGATGCGGCGATTTTCAAGGCGGCGTTTGATAATTTTCGTGCAGAAGCGGTAGAGCATAAAAAGAACGCAAAAACGGCGATAAAAGCTGAAAAACGCAAAGATCAAAAAAGAGCAGATAAGGAAAAAGCTGTGCGTAAAATTATTTCGGAGTTCAATAACTGGCTAATTAAACAGCGAGGTGAGGCCGACAGGCTGATGGAGGAAATAACGCAAAAAAGGCATGGTGAATAACCGTACCTTACAAGTGAGTATTTATGACTGTCAAGCGTTAATTAGTTTTGCTCTGATAACTTCCTCCCTCGTGTCTACATTCATATTTTCCTGCGGGATTGCGTAAAAGCGGCGTGGGCGGAAGATATAGACGAGGGCAGCCTGAAACGAACCCCGCATATCGGTAGTAATTCTCGAATACCTCTGTCAGCATCAGGTCCCCGCAGGGTTCAATTTCTGACAGTCATACACGATTTCGCTTGGCCGACCTCCGTAACACCCAAACGCCATATCATGCACATGCACGAATGTTTCCGCCGTGAACGCTTTCTCTGAAAAATATATATTTTTCTTTCGCGAAAACCTCATCACCATCGCGAATATATATACTTTTTCTTTCTTTCCGTACATATCTTCCATGTCGGCTGCTCCTCTACCTCGCTGTATTGCCGTATTTTCGCGCTTGTCGCTATTCCTTCTTCTTCCCGCACATTTGCCATATACTACCTCACCCTTCGATATGATGCCCCCAAATTCCCTGTAATTCTCTAACTTCCTTACTATGAACTCCCGCTACGCCTCTAACACTTTGCTCCTCTCCTTGCTCTCTATCACCTACTCCGCGTACCTTTCTTCCTCCATTTCACTGTATTTCTTTACTGTCCTCTTGTCGATGTTCTGTTCTTTCGTCACTTTTCGATTGCTGTATCCACTTCGTTTCAGCGATTGGATTTTTACATACATTTCTATATTCACCATCCTTCTTTTCCCTCCTTTTTTTCTTTTCCTTACTATTATACAGAGGTTTTGTTAATTTTTGGTGGTTCATTCTATTTTTCCAGTTTCACCCGCGAACTTGCGGTTTTACTAAGTTATACGCCTGTTGTGCCGCCGAAATCGAACCATGTTGAGCCGTGGAGTACGATAAAGAAGTGTATAAATGCCGCAATGTCGTTGAGCGTTTTTTCCACAGGTATAAGGTGTATCGAAGCATTTGCACTTGCTACGACAACCTTGACATCATGTTTCTCAGCTATTTTTTTCTCTCTCATCGTCGAGTTTATTTAATAGTGTCAACATGCCATACGCTTATCTTACTACCAGCATATATCCTTTGCTTGTCAAGCCACCGTAGCGGCAAGTTCAACCCGCAGGATTTGCCTCGGACTTTGAAAATCTAAAAACATTTTTCTTTATTTTTACGGTACTGTTTATTATTTTGTCCTTGACTTTGGGTACACTTTAGCGATTAGCATAACCTTTGCAATACACTCAAATATTTTTATCTACCTATGTATTTTTTATTTTTCCAAAATTTTTCTCAAACCGAGGAATATATTTAATTATATAGAAAAAATTTTCTCGTATAAGTTAAATACAACGTGATAATAATAATCGCAGAGTATATAAAAAGATAAAATTAAATTTATTTTTTATATACTCGAAAAGATTGATTTTATCAAATTGATTTTAATATTAATAAATATTAATTTCGCAGGGATAAAAAAGATAAGGAGATAAGAAAATGAGTAGAGGTAATGTACTTGTACCTGAGGCAAAAGACGCTCTCAACAAATACAAAATGGAAGCTGCAAGCGAAGTTGGCGTAACTTTAAATCAAGGTTACAATGGCAACTTAACGGCGCGTCAAGCAGGTTCAGTCGGCGGTCAGATGGTTAAAAAAATGATTAGAGACGCTGAAAACGCTATGAAAAACAACATGAGATAGGTATTTCCGATTACGGTTGGACCGGGTGACACCACTTTGGGGTTATAAAGTCCGTAAATCCGTAAGAAATAATCTATTAATCTATTGATTTATATAATTAAATTCAATAGAATATTAAGAGAGGGACGATGCATAGCATCGTCCCTTTTTTTGTAAAAACAACCACCAGCAGAGCTAGTGGAAAAAAAGCTTTAGCTAAGCAGAAAAAAGTACCCTCCTTTGATATAATGAAAACGGGTTCGCAAGCCGCAGAAAAAATCAAAGGAGGAATCAAGAATGAAACTTGATACGAATAGTTTAGCACATACAAAATATAATTGCGAGTACCATATAGTGTTTGCGCCGAAGTACAGAAGACACGCAATATATGGGAAAGTCAAGGTAGATATAGGAATAATGCTGAGGAAGCTATGCTCATACAAAGATGAGGAAATAATTGAAGGGAATCTAATGAGCGACCATGTGCATATGCTAGTGAGTATACCGCCGAAGTATAATAAACCTCCTCGGAAATTAACATTGACAAAAACCGCAAAAATGATAGAATAAAAAAGGGCGATAAAAATGACGAG
>Ga0099364_10005180_pt1 | contig 19462 bp, 17 predicted proteins | sample TergutTh196P3_FD_73070 | JGI IMG/M metagenome (GOLD analysis project Ga0099364, IMG submission 73070) | Microcerotermes parvus P3 segment gut microbial communities from Pointe-Noire, Republic of the Congo - Th196 P3 | ecosystem: Host-associated > Arthropoda: Insects > Digestive system > Gut ...
GCCAGGTGATACGGTTGCGCGAATGGCGCAGCACGCTTGTTTTCAAATACGGGTCGTCCGAGGGTTTGACCGCCGCCATAATCTCGAAGTCCTCGGTGGCTTCTTCTTCTATGATTTTAACAACGTCATCAACCGTGACAATACCCACGAGCCGCTGTTCTTTATCCACAACGGGAAGGGATACAAATCCGTATTTTTTAAACAGCGCGGCGATGGCTTCCTGGTCATCGGTCGTCTGCGCGAATATTATCTTTTTATCCATGATATCGCCGATCCGCTCATATGGATTTGCGAGCATAAGCGATTTTGCGGAAATTGCCCCGACCAGCATTTTATCCCGCCGTATCACATAACAGGTATATATCGTTTCTTTGTCAAGCCCGGTTTTTCTGATATAATCAAACGCTTCGCGCACCGTTGCATCCTCTCTTAAATCGACAAACTCCGCGGTCATAATCCCTCCTGCGGAATCCTCGGGATACTGCAGGAACTGATTGATAAAACGGCGTTTATCCGCATCGGCTGTTTTCAGCACGCGCTGCACCACATTTGCGGGCATTTCTTCGATAAAATCGACCGCGTCGTCCACAAACAGCTCGTCCATAATTTTCGCCACTTCGCTGTCTGTGAGCGCTTCAACGATAACCTGCTGGTTATCAGGCTCGATATAAGAGAATACGTCCGCCGCGATACTTTTCGGCAGCAGCCTGAATATCTGTATCACTTTTTCTTTGGTTATACTGTCAAAAAGCTCGGCTATATCCACCGTGTTCGTCTGCGCGAACAGTTCGTGAAGCCGCGATACATTCAGCGGATTGTCATTTACGGTATCGAGAATATTTACATTTGTGTTCATAATTAAAGTCCTCCTTTTTAATAAATTTTAAACGAAAAACAAAAAGCGGCCTGATTTTTTTCTCAAGCCGCCCCGCTTATTTTTTTATTCAAAGCACTTTAATTAAAAACCCGCAAAGAACCCGCAGTTTCCGCATGAGAAAACAACACGCGGAAACGCTTTTTGTCCGTTTTATATGCGGCAAACGCTTGAATAATTATAAGCAGCCGGCAACTTCGCCCTATTTCCGAATCCATCTTCTCACCCCTCTTTTTTTTGCTGTTTTTTTTGATCGCATTTAAATTATTGTATTTACCCTGATAACGTCCGGCAAAACCGATATTTTTTCTATCAACCCGTCAGGCAGACTGCCGTTGATACCGCAAATCGTATACGCAAGCTCCCCGCGCGAACGGTTTGTCAGGTTTTCTATGTTAAAGCCCACTTCCGAAAGATTTGAGGACACCGCCGCAATCACGCCTTTAACGTTTTTGTGCATAACGCAAAGCCGCACGTCGCTCTGTCTTTCTTTGGCGAAATCGGGGTAATTCACGCTGTTTGTTATATTCCCGTTTTCAAGATAATCTATAATCTGCCTCACCGCCATAATCGCGCAGTTGGTTTCTGATTCTTCCGTTGAGGCGCCGAGATGCGGTATGGGTATGGCGTTTTTCATTTTCAAAACCTTTTCATTCGGGAAATCCGTCACATATGCCGCCACTTTCCCGCTCTCAAGAGCCGCCGCCATAGCGTCGTCGTCGACCAGTTCCGCTCTGGCTAAATTGATAATGCGCACCCCGTCCTTCATTTTTGCGATACTTTCCGCATTTATCATATATTTTGTTTCATCGGTGACAAGAGCGTGCAGAGAGATATAATCGCTCTTTTCGAATATTTCATCCCTTTCCCCCGCCATTTTAACGGCGCGCGTCAGAGAAAGCGCGTTTGCCACCGTCATATAAGGGTCAACCCCGATAACGTTCATCCCCAGCGCGACCCCAACATTTGCGACCGGCGCGCCGATTATCCCCATGCCGATAATACCGAGAGTCTTGCCGGCAACTTCAAAACCCACGAAGCTGCTTTTGCCCTTTTCCACCTCTTTTGCCACGTCTTCCGTCAATGTTTTCGCCCACGCGATCCCGCCGATAATATCCCGTGATGCGAGTATAAGCGCGGCGGCCGCGAGCTCTTTTACCCCATTGGCGTTGGCTCCGGGAGAAGTGAACACCACAACGCCCGATTCCGAACATTTATCCACCGGCACATTGTTATATCCCGCCCCAGCGCGCGCGATGGCTTTAAGCTCAGGGTTTATTTTATAATCGAGCATATTTGCCGAGCGCACAATTATTGCGTCGGGATTTGCTTCGTCTTCCGAAATACTGTATTTGTTTTTATCAAAAAGAATAAGTCCTTCTTTGGTTATTTTATTCTGCGTTTTTATTTTAAACATAATTATGCGTTCTCCTTCTCAAATTTTTTCATAAACTCCGTGAGTTTCAAAATACCTTCAACCGGCATCGCGTTATATATCGAAGCGCGCATACCGCCGACCGTCCTGTAGCCTTTGATGTTGACTATCCCTTCCGCCGCCGATTCCTTGACAAATTTATCGTCGAGCTCTTTTTTGCCCGTTATAAACGTGACGTTCATCAGGGACCTGTATTCCGGTTCGGCGTGACCTTTATATAGTTTTGAATTGTCTATGCAGTCATAGAGAATCTGGGCTTTTTCTTTATTGAGTTTGCCCATGGCTTCAAGCCCGCCTATATCCTCTTTTATCCATTTTAACACAAGCCCCGCAAGGTATACCGCATAACACGCCGGCGTGTTTATCATGCTGTCGTTTTCCGCCTGTATCTTATAATCCATAACCCTCGGGGTATCGGCGCGCGCATTGCCGATAAGATCATCGCGCACGATAACGGCGGTGACGCCGCTGGGTCCCATGTTTTTCTGCGCCCCCGCATAAATCAGCCCGTATTTTTTAACATCGCAGGGCTCCGACAGTATACACGACGACATATCGGAAACAAGGGTGATGCCGCCGGTATCCGGCAGTTCGGTAAACCTTGTGCCGTAGACGGTGTTGTTTTCGCAGATATGCAGATAATCCGCATCTGCCCGAATGTCCGCCGGTTTTATTTCGGGTATGCTTTTAAAGTTATTTTCTTTTGAGGACGCCGCAATAACCGCATCGCCGTATTTTTTCGCTTCGTCAAACGCCGTCTGCGAAAACTGCCCGCTGACCACATAATCGGCTTTGCCCGATTTATTCATCAAATTCAGCGGTATCCCCGCAAACTGCAGCGTTGCGCCGCCCTGAAGGAACAGCACTTTATAATTATCGGGGATTTTCATAATCTCTCTTAACAGCGCCTGCGCTTCGGCGATAATTTCTTCGTACATAGGCGATCGGTGGGACATTTCCATAACCGACATGCCTTTGTTTTTGTAATTTGTGATCTCGCGCCCCGCCGTCTCAAGCACTTTAAGGGGCATACATGCCGGTCCCGCCGAAAAATTGTAAACTCTGCTCATCAAAAACAACTCCTTAATTTTTTACTCTAATATACTTTTGTTTTTATATTATACAATATTTTTTGTTTTTATTATAGTGTCAGAATGTTAATTTTTTTATAAACTTGCTTTTTTTTTTTTTTTGTGATATAATAAACAAAAAACATTTAATTCAGGAGGAAAATTTATGCCATACGTACACATAACATCAGCAAAAAAAATCGACGACGCGGTTAAAGAAAAACTCAACCTCGGAATCTGTGAGATTATTTCAACCCTCCCCGGCAAAGACAAAGACAACACCCTGCTGGCAATAACCGACTGCGGAACCGCAATGTTCAAATCCGGCGCCTATAACCACGGCGTTTTCGTCGAGGTGAGGCTGTATAAAAAATCCCCGGAGGAAAACAAAAAGGCGCTGGCGGAAAAAATGTATGAGCTGCTCAAAAAAACGCTGGATCTGCCCGAGGACGGCTGTGTGTATATGAATTATTTAGAGTTTGACAACTGGGCGGCAAACGGGAATTATTTTTAAAACAATAACAAATGACGGGTAAAACTCATAAATTTATAGGGCTGACCGCCGGAGCCGTAATAGCATATACGGCAGTACAGGAAAACCCTGCCGCTCTGTTTTATCTTATTGCCTGCCCTATAGGCGCGATGCTCCCCGATATCGACCATGACAAATCAAAACTCGGGCAGGGCCGGAAAAATATCATGAAAGCGGCGGCCGCCCTTTTCGGTTCGTTCGCCTTTGTTGCCGCAGTATTCTTTCTTGCGGATGCGTATCAAAAATCAAATATACTGCCCGCCGTTATAACCTTGCTTGCGGTAACCGTGCCTTTCGCGCTGTTTGTCTGCTTCACAAAAATAAAAACGGTAAAAAACAGCCTTAAATTCATGGTCAAACACCGAGGGTTGATGCACACATTAATTTTGCCGGCTTTTATGTCCGGCGCGGCGCCGTTGATTTTTGAACCGATGTTCAAAATTTTACTGATTGGCGTAAATATCGGGTATTTAACGCATATACTCTCGGACTTATTGACTGTGCGCGGCTGCCCGGTGCTCTATCCTCTTACAAAAAAAAATATAAGGTTCTTAAACATAAAAACAGGCTCGCCGGGCGAATATACAGCGGGGCTTGTGCTTTCGGGCTTGATCGCGGCGCTGTTTTTGAGCGGGCTGGTGAGTTTATAAGCGATAAAGGAAAAACAAAAAATGAAAAGATTTATACCGGTTATACTGCTGCTTCTCCCTGTTGTTCTGTTTTTCTCCTGCAAAAACGACGAAGAACCCGACCCCGCCGAAAAACTCAACGACAAAATGCCATGGGAGGATTATTCGGAGTTTACAAGATACACGGATTATCTCACCGTTCCGGACTTTTTAACCGAAGTTCAGGCGGATTTATATAAAAAAGCGGCAATACTGCACTATATTTTTATCTCCCATCCGCGGGCGCTCGAAACAATACCGCGGCTCAATGAGCAAACCGAGGCGGAAATAACGGAGATTCAGCTTGACGGCAGGGTTTATTATAAATCGGCCGGGCGTTACAGCGATTACGCGGATTTTTTGGAATTGTGCCTCTCTGTATTCACGCGGGAATTTTTTGAAGAGTTAAACAAACACGCTCAGTTTATTGAAATTGACGGCAGCTTATTTATATCGGGCGAAACCGAATCCGAACAAATGAGCGAATCTTACGCGCCGTGGAATAAGCCGGACGAATTCGAACCGGTTTCAATCGGTGAAAACGAAATAATATTCAACATGACGGGTTATTATTTCGAAGAACCGCATAAAACCGCCGAGAGCGGCACAGAAAATGCGGCGCATTTAACTGTGGAAATTGTGCTGAATCTCACGGATTCGGGCTGGCGATTTTCACGATTCGCTACCGCGGGAAACCCCTATGTTTTTTACTTTTAAAAATTTTTAAAAAAAAGTGTTGAAATTTATATTATTTTGATGTATAATTGTTATAAGCATTAAAAGAAAGTGTATATATTATAACATGATAACAGTCGAATCAATAAATATATCCGGCACGGAAAACGCTGTGTCCATAGAACTCTCAAACAATAAAAAATACAAGATACTGCTCAAAGATTACGATAATCTGCCTTTTGTCTGCCGTGAGGGTTCGAACCTCGAAGATACCGCATCCTCTGAAAATACCGGATTTGAACCCACCGAAACAAACGATTTTTTTGAAGGCGGCCGCATTTCGTTTCTGCGGTTTTTATCGCGTAAATATACCATATACAACTCGGCGGTTTCAAAAGTTGCTTTTTCCGATATGAGCAAAAAAAGTCTGTATCAAAAATTATATTATTCAATCCAAAAAAACCAAAATAAAAACGCTGAAAACGCAAAGAACAATAAAACGGTGATCGAGCCCGAAGAGCTCAAAAGTTTGTGCTCATTGGTGTGCGATGAATTTGAACAAGCGGGATACATAAACGATAAAAAATATGCTTTTGATCGGGCGGTATACCTTAAGGAATATAAAAAATACGGCGTAAACAGGATAAGGGATTATCTTTACCAAAAAGGCGTGGGCAAAACCGCGATAGACGAGGCGCTTGAGGATGAGTTTTTCGCGGACGAAGAAGGGGATTTTGAAAATATGCTCGGTCTTCTCGGCAAAAAATTCCGTTCGGGACTGGATAAAACCGACAGGAAAGAAACCGCCAAAGCGATAAATTTACTGGCGCGCAACGGCTACGCTTACCATCAGGCAAAAAAAGCGGTAGCGGCATTCACCGAAGACGGGGAGGAGTAACCAAAAAAAATATGAGCAGAACAAAAATAGGATTCATCTCGCTCGGCTGCCCGAAAAACTTGATAGATACCGAAATAATGCTTAAAATACTGCTTGATAACGGTTATGAGCTTGTTTCTGAAGATATACATGCCGATATAATAATCATCAACACCTGCGCATTCACCAAAGAGGCAAAACAAGAATCGATAGACGCCGTAATCGACACGGCGTGGCTCAAAAAAAACCGCAGTCTTCGCGGTATTGTGGTGTGCGGCTGTCTTGCCGAGAGATACAGGGATGAAGTGCTTGAAGAACTGCCTGAAATTGACGCCGTTGTCGGAGTATTCAGCCTTAAAAATATTTTAGAAGCGGTGCGTCATATCGATTCGGGCGCCGCCGCAAAAGAAAAATTCAAAAGTTTTGATTCCGGAGAAAATTTCAAACCCGGCGGCGAGCGCGTGCTGACCACGCCGGAATATACAGCCTACATCAAAATAGCCGAAGGCTGCGACAATATGTGTTCATACTGCGTAATACCGGCTATCCGCGGCAGATTTGTTTCACGGGAACGGGAAGACATAATAAACGAGGCGCGGGAGCTCGCGGCGCTCGGCGTATGCGAACTGAACGTTGTCGCACAGGACACGACGCGTTACGGAACCGATTTATACGGCGGCTGTGCGCTGCCGGAACTTCTTGATGATTTATGCGGAATTGAAGGCATAGAATGGATAAGGCTGCTGTACTGTTACCCCGATAAAATAACGGATGAGCTCATTTTTACCATAAAAAACCAAAAAAAAATAGTAAAATACCTCGACCTGCCGATTCAGCATATAAATGATGATATACTTAAAGCAATGGGACGCGCGGGAAGAGAAGCGGCTGTGCGGTCGGCTGTTTCGAGGCTCCGCGAAAATATACCGGGGATAACCCTCAGAACGACGGTGATCGCGGGTTTTCCCGGGGAGAGCCGCGAACAGTTCGGAGAGCTCTGCGAGTTTATAAAAGAAACAAAATTCGAGCGGCTCGGCGCATTTGCATACTCGCGGGAAGAAAATACGCCCGCTGCCGGATTTGACGGACAGATAAACGAAGAAGAAAAAGAACGCAGGTTTAAAATTATCATGAATACGCAAAAAAAAATAAACCGTGAAATAAATAAAGCAAAAATAAATAAAACAATAAAGGTTCTCTGCGAAGGATTCGATAAAATCAGCGGGGTATATTACGGCAGAAGCGAGTCTGAGGCGCCTGAGGTTGACGGCAGGATATTCTTTGAAAACGAAAATGCAAAAAAAATAAAAGCGGGGGAATTTGTAAATGTAAAGATTATCCGGGTTCTCGATTATGATTTATACGGGGTTACCAAAATTTAAATAAATAATATATCGCGGAAGGAAAGGTAAAATTTATGAAAAACATGAAAATTTCACAGAGATTAACAATCGGTTTCGGAGCGGTCGTATTGGTCGTGCTGATATTATCGGTATTCTCGTTTGTCATGCTGTCAAATGTAGAAAACGAATATGACTATCTTGTCAATTATCCGAAAGAGCGGTTTATAGAAATATCGGAAGCGGAAACAAATTACCACAGAGCGCGGCGCACCCTTTCTCATATGGGCGTATTTGCCGGTCTTCCCAACGCCGAAGCGAATATACGCGAGCAAAAGACTTACTTCGATGAATTTGTCGACGCGCTTAACGCGCATATAACGATGTATTCCAAGCTGTTAAACGAAGATACTAAGCTGGAAAGTTCGCTGAGAAGCGAACGGAACGCGGCGGTGGAGGTAATCTGGGGTTTATTGGAGGAATATAAAATTGCCGCCGAAAGTTTAACGCGCGCCAACCTTGAGGGACGGCGTGAGGACGCGGTAAATATAATGAACGAGGCCGCGCCGATAGTGAACGGTTTGCTCAATGAAATCGAAGACGCCAAAAACGGCGCATACAACACCTCGCAGACAATAGCCTCCGATACGGGCAAACAGGCGTTTTTTGCTAAAATTATTATAGTAATAATATCCGCCGTAACCGTAACGGTCAGTTTGGTTCTCGCAGTTATAATAACAAAAAGCATAACCGCTTCGCTTGAGGAATCGGTCACCAAACTTTCGGCTGTTTCCGGTACGGTGGAATCGTCGAGCCGCGAACTCTCCGGCGCAAGCCACAGCCTCGCAGACAGCTCCGCCAATCAAGCGGCGAGTATAGAAGAAACCTCAGCGACGATGAATGAGACCTCATCGATGATAAAACAAACCAAGGAGAACACGCAGCAGGCGGCGCGGCTGCTCACCGAGTCCGAAAAAAACACCACCGAGAGCATGAACAATGTTGAAGAGCTGATGAGTGTTATGGACAAACTGAACGAAAGCTCCGCACAGATCGAAAAAATCGCCGACACAATAAATTCGCTCGCTTCACAGACAAACATACTCGCGCTCAACGCCTCGGTTGAAGCGGTGCGCGTAGGCGAAGCGGGCAGAGGTTTCGCGGTGGTGGCGGAAGAAGTGCGCTCGCTGTCTATTGAAAGCGCTGAAGCGGCAAGAAATACGGCCGATATAATAAAAGAGAATATCGCTTTGGCTATGCAGGGCGTGGAAAATTCCAAAATGGTAAGCGAATCGCTGCATGTTGTTTCAGACGATATGCGTAAAATCAATGTATTTATGAGCGAAATATCGACGGCGAGCGAAGAACAGAGCCGCGGCGTCGAGCAAATCGCCCTTGCGGTCACACAGATGGAGCAGGCTACCCAGTCCAATGCGGCGATCGCCGAGCAGAGTTCCGCCGCGGCGGACGAGCTGCTTGTAACATCAGGTGATTTGTCGCAGGTAGCGGATATAATATGCGCTATGGTTTAAAAAATAATAAAAAGGTATATGCGTTTATGTATAAAAAAAAGGTTATATTCTTAACATTCAGCGTTATAGCGGCGCTGTGTCTGACGGTATCCTGCGGGGATAACGGGCAGCCGGCGGCGGATCCCGCCGGGTATGATGAACCGGGCGGCGCCGGGCAGGACGGAGAGGGTGCGCAGACCGGCGAAGAAACCTCCGATCCGGAAAAAGTTCTGCCGGATCTGCCGGAGATGGATTTTGACGGCTATGTGTTCACTTTTTTCGCGCACCGTATAGATTACACGGGGGACGGGGTGGGGGATAGCGACCCCAACGAGCTTGTTGTGGAGGAAATGAACGGCGAGCCGATCAATGACGCGGTTTATCAGCGGAATATGACGGTAAAAGAAAAATACAACATAGATATACGTATGTTAACCGATCCGGACGATGTGGGCGTGCTGCGCAGAGCGGTGGGCGCTGGCGACAATATTTATGACGCCGCCGTGATTTTCAACAACCTGGTTCCGGGTGTTGTGACAAACAATTTACTGGTAAACATCGAACAGCTGCCTTATGTTGACACAGCCAAGCCCTGGTGGGACCCCGCCGTAAAATCCATGTCGGTCTCAAACCAAAACTATCTTCTGGGCGGGGATCTTCTGATTTTGGACAATGAGGCGACCAATGCCATGCTGTTCAACAAAGAGCTGCTGACCGATTTGGGGTTTGATGAGCTGCCCTACCAAACGGTTAAAGACGGCAAATGGACGATGGACGTTGTAAACGGGATGTCGAGGGATGCGGCTTATGACCTTAACGGGGACGGAGCGATGGGGATTGAGGACCGCTGGGGGTTCTCTGTGTACAACGATACCCTGCACGCGCTTCTTGTGAGCGGCGGGGAAATGCTCGCAAAAAAAGACGGAAATGATATACCTTTTATGAGTTTTATGGAGCCGCGCAGTATATCGGTTATCGAAAAATCCATGGATTTGATGTATAACCCCGATTATGTGATAAATATTTCAGAGAGCCGGCACGGGGATTATAACATATACCGCCATATGTTCGAGGAGGACAGGCTGTTGTTTTTATGGATGAGAATGAGGGTTGTCGAGTTTTTCAGAGGAATGGATTCGGCTTTCGGGATTCTGCCCCTGCCGAAATACGACGAGGCTCAGCCCTCCTACCACAGCGTGGTCAACCCTTATACGGGCGTGCTTATCGGGGTGCCGAAAAGTGCCGAAAACCTTGAGAGGGTGAGTATTATCCTTGAAGCTCTCGCGGCGGAGAGCAGATATACGCTTCAGCCCGCATATTATGATGTGGCTCTTACAAGAAAATATACCCGCGACGACGAATCCGCCGAGATGCTCGACATGATTTTTGACTCAAGGGTTTATGACATCGGGGCGGTATACAGCTTCGGCAATGTATTCCTTGATTTTATAAGACTGACCGAAAGATATGACAGAAATATCAGCTCATATTATGACAGACGCAGCCCGGCTATGGAAAACGATATAGCAAAAGTTGCGGAGACTTTCTCGGAGATGAAGTGAAACAAGATAAAAAAAATAAGGGGCATTTTGCCCCTTATTTTTTTTTTATTGAAGTTTTATATTCTCACTCTGGATTTAACAAGTACAGCACCGGCGAGTCCGGCAAGCAGCAGCGCGGCAAATGTGAAAATCATCGCATCCCCTGTCTGAGGCGCGGGAACCGGCGCGGGTGCAGGTGCGGGTGCGGGAACTTCGGCGGGGTCGCCTCCGCCTGCGCCCGTACCGTCATCGGCAGCAGGTTCGTCTGCTGCGGGAGGGGTATAGGTCGCCGCGGTGAGTATCATGCCGCCGTTTGAAATCGGGTCATCGGGACCGGCGACTTCAGGGTCGGTGTAAAAATTGAGCTGGTTCCAGATGTGTCCCTGGAATCTGTCGGCTATATCGTCGGTTTTGGCGTTGAATGCCGAAGCGACCGGGGTCATGCGCAGTTTCAGCCCTTCCGAAGGAGCGGGGAATCCCGAAACGGTTCTCATTGTCGCCCAGGGAACAGCCACTTCGGTGATATATGTGTCGCCGTCTCTGCTTCCTGCGATCAGTATCCCTTCCATCTCGGGGTCATCAGCGAACATCTGTGTTTTGTTGAAATGTCTTCCGGTCATAACAAGCGTTTCGCCGTTATTCACCCAAAATACCTCATAACAGCCGTCGCGTGTGGGATCGGCAAAGTTTGCATCATAGTTCAAAAAGAACAGCGTTCCCGAATGCATCCACGGCCAGGCGTTTTCGGGCGCGTCGTGGATATCGCTGAATACAACGTGATTTTTGTCAAACCGTTTTTCGAGTATATAAAAATATGTTTCGTCCCATTTCAGTCTGTATTCAACAGACAAATCAGACGAGGGGATCGGCATATCAGCGTTACCCTGCCAAATACCGTACTGCTGGAATATCGGGTTATCGTTGTTTGCTATGAACATTCCCGCATCATCCCAGCCCTGGCCGTCGCCGTTGATCTCAACGGGGATAACGAGTTTGGGACACTCGAAAATCCAAGCCGGCTCCTGAGCCGAAACGGGCACAACCGCAATAGCGGCGATAACCGAGATGAGAAGTATTGCTGCTAAAAGTTTTTTCATTTTTGTAAAATCCTCCTGCAAATTTAAATTTTATATTTCCAATTATAGCATAAAAATCAAGCCGTGTCAATAATAAATCTCAAAAAACCCAAATCGTGAACGAATGTTTAATTTTTATTGTTTATAAGTTTTTCCGTTATCTGCACAACCTCATCCAAACTTATTATTTCACTCTGCATACGCTGGCTCGCCGCCGCAGTCTCCTCAGCCACCGCCGCGTTGTTTTGGGTTACTTTCTCCATCTGGCTCACAGCCGTATTAACCTGCCTGATACCGGCCGCCTGCTCTTCGCTCGCCGCGTTTATCTCTGTTATCAGTTTGTTTAATTCTTCGATTTGCTTCGCGTTCTGTCCCGCCAGCTTAAGCACCGCTTCGGCTTCTTCACCGACTGCGTTTGTCAGATTTGTGTTAAGAGCTATTATGTCGGTGGTGCTCGCGGTGGATTTTTTGCTTTGCTGCGCCAAATTGCGCACCTCCTCGGCGACTACCCCGAAACTCCTGCCGGCGTCCCCGCCTGTTCTCGCCGCCTCAACGGTCGCGTTTATGGCGAGCAGATTGGTTTGGAACGCTATGCCGTCTATTGTCTTGATTATTTTGCCCACGGCGTTGCTCGATTCTTTTAATTCACCCATGGTTTCCATCATCTTCATCATATATTTCCCCGCTTCTTCCACAACAGCGAGGGAATCCGCCGTAATCTTTGCCGCAATGCGCGTGTTTTCGGCGTTTTTTTGGACCATTGAATCTGTTTCGTTCATCGTCGCGGAGGTTTCTTCTATGCTCGCCGCCTGCTCGGACGAACCCTGAGCCAAATTTGCCGAGGCTTCGCTCAGCTGGTTTGCCGAATCGGTTATGGAGTCGGACAGATCTGTGAGTTTATTTATCACTCCGCGCAAAGTTTTTGCCGTTAAACGGCTGACAAATCTTGCGATAAACACCGAGACAACGATAATAATTATTATCAGAACTGTCTGAACCACATTCGCGATAACCGTATATTCCGCCGAAATTTCCGCCATTTTTTCCGCTTCAAGGGACTGCATCGCAACCATATCCGTTATAGCGCCCGCTACCGAGCCGGAAATATTTCTCATCGGCATCGCCGCTTCGGGCACTTCCGTATACTGCGCCCTGTTTTCAGCCACCGCAAGGCACATCACGGCAAAATCAACCACATAATTTGAATATTCAAGCTCCAGCGACCTGAACAGCTCTATCCGTTCCCTTATTTCCGGGCTTATATTTTTAAGCTCAAAATCGTTCAGCAGCCGCTCAAGCTCTTCTTTGCTTGCGAAGAATGATTCCCTGTTGTTTTTCACCATGTCCGGGTTCCCGGCGGCCGCCCCCAAATCTATTTGACCGAGAGCGAATCTCATATTGCTGTAATTCAGCTGTACTTTATTGATTTCTTCTATACCCAGCACATATGTGTTATACAGCTCCGAAACTTTCTGTGATTCTATATTCAACCACACTATACCCATTATACCCATAATAAGGGACATCGCTATTATAAGCGCAAACGCCGTTATTAATGCTGATTTTTTCATATACCGTTTAACCGTATTCCTTCCAAAATAAAAATATATTAAAACCCCGCGTACGCCGCAAAAAAATCAACAGCCAAAATATAGTCTGCAAATATAACGCTTGCAAACTATATTTTACCGTCTTTTTTATCGCATAAAAATTATTCTTCCGCGGTTTCTTCGTTTTCTTCGTTTTCTTCAGTTTCTTCGGCTTCTTCAGCCTCTTCAATTTCTTCTTTTTTAGCGTTGGCTTCAAGAACTTCGTTATAATTCGCGAGTATAGCGGATTCGAGTTTGAGTCTGAATTCGCTGTTGATCGGATGGACTATGTCCTTGTATGTCCCGTCAAGATTTTTTCTGCTCGGCATAATCAAAAATAATTTTTCTTTGGCATAAATTATTTTAACGTCATGCACCGCGAGTTCATTGTCAAAAGTGACTGAAACAATTGCTTTTAAGGGGCCGTCCTCGAAAATCTTGCGAACTTTTATATCAGAAATCTCCATTTTAATAATCCTCCTGTTTTTTTAATTAAATGTAAAAGATATAAGTTCTTCATGATAATATAATAAACTAAAAAAATGTTGTAACCGTTAAAATATAATTAATTTACCGTTAAATTTAATAAAATTTATTCACTGTTCAAAGAGCAGCAGTTCCGTAATCTCGTTCACATCCCCCGCTCCCATCAGCAAAACTATATCCCCGCTGCTGCAGCGGGTTTTAAGATACCCGGCTATTTCGCCGAAATTTGAAATAAAGCCGCAGCCGGTTTTAAGCGCTATATCTTCCGAGTATATATTATAGGTATTGGGTTCCGTGGCTGAAAATATATCTGTCAGTATTATATTTATATTGCCGGAGGCTTGCCGCTCCGCGATAACCGCGCAGAGTTCGGTTTCAAGCGCGCTTGTGCGCGAATAGGTGTGCGGCTGTATAACGCACCAGATTTTTCCGGCGGTGATCCGGCCGGCGGCTTCGAGCGTCTTTCTCAGCTCTGTGGGGTGATGCGCATAATCTTCATATATTTTGACATTGTTAAACTCCCCTTTAAACTCAAACCGCCGCGCCGCGCCTTTAAATATGCCGAGCCCCCGCGTTACCGCTTCCCCCGGAATACCGCAGGCATACGCCGCCGCCGCTGCGGCGAGCGCATTATATACGTTATACTCTCCCAAAACATTCAGTTTAACGCAAGCGTATAAACTCCCAAACGCATAAATATCAAAACCGGCGGTTCCATGCGGGGTGTAAACGATATTTTCCGCCTTTATACCGGCGGAGGAATATATTGCGTAAATAAATATTTTTTTGCCGAAGTCCGCGGCGGCAGAAAGCGAATTCGGGTCATCCGCGTTTATAACCGCACATTCTTTTGTGCCGGAAAAATATTTTTTATAGGAGTTTATCATAGCTCTTAAATCTTTGAAATAATCCGGATGATCCATCTCTATATTTGTTAAAACGGCGATATCCGGAAAAAAATTCAAAAAGCTGTCATAGGCTTCATCGCTTTCAAGTATAAAAAAATCCTCTTTTCCGATCCTGTAAGCCGAACCCGCAGGGGGATAGACCGCGCCGATAAAAAATGTGGGATCGGTTTTTGCCTGTATAAAAATTTCGCTTATCATGGCGCTGACCGTTGATTTGCCGTGGGTTCCGGTGACGCCTATGGTTTTTTTATATCCCTCCATAAGCGCGGCGAGCATCTGCGCGCGTTTGATCACCGGTATACCCAGCTCGCGCGCGCGGATCATCTCGGGGTTATCCTCCGTTATTCTCGCGGTATAAACAAACAGGTCATAACCGTCCAAATTTTCGGCTTTCTGCGGTATAAATACCTGCGCTCCCATTTTTTCAAGCTGTTGGGTTTCGCTTTTTTCCTTGATATCGCTTCCGCCGACCGTATAATTTTTTTGTATTAGAGCCGCGGCGATCGCCGACATACTTATGCCGCCTATACCCGAAAAAAATATTTTTATGTTTTTGTTTTCAAGATATTTTAAAATCTCGGTTTTTGTAATCAACTTTATTATCCGCCTTTCGGTTTATATTAACGGTTGAACAGCCTCAGCACCGCCGCAATACATTCCTCGCGCGTCAAAGCGTCGCCGGGATTGAATTTGTTGCCCGAACCCGCGCTCATTATCCGTGCCGCCGCCGCCTGCCCCACAGGTTCGAGCGCCCACGAGGCTATTTTATCGTTGTCCGCAAAATTCACCCTGCCTTCCGGCAGCGGTTTGCCGATCAGGTTCGCCAGCCTCACCAGGGTACCGGCCGAATCCTGACGCGATAAAATCACATATGGTCCGAACAGGTTCCTCTCACGGTTCTGCGGGGACATAACGCCGATTGCCGCCGCTTTCTGCACATTGACGTCATCGCTGTCATCAAAACTCACCCGTCCAGTGATCTCCCTGCCCGTTATGGTTTCATACAGGGTAACCGCAAGGGAAGCGAATTCTGAGCGGGTGATCGGACGGTTGTAATGGGATTGCAGCTGCTGCGGGATAAGCCCCAAGTTATGTGCCCGTATGATCTGTTCAAGCGCCCAGCCGCTCGCGCTTTCAATATTCGGCGGAATAATCTCGGCGGGCGTGTTCTGTTGAACAAAGCGCGCCTGCAGCACTCTGTCTGAAGCGGCCGTAAAAATAAATACCCGGTTTGCGCCGGTTTTTGCGCCGTTTTCATACCAGCCCTCAAAGCTCCAGCCGCTGTTCGGCGCGGCGCTCAGGGTAACGTTTGCACCCGGCGCGTAAGTTCCGCCGCCCGTCACCGCTCCGCCGGAAGCCGGAGAAACGGAAGTTGTTATTGTCACATTCTGCCGGGTGAACCGCGCCTGAATAACCCTGTCCGACGCGGCTGTGAAGGTAAGCCTCCGGTTTGTGCCCAGCCTTGTGCTGCCCTCATACCAGCCGTCAAAACTCCAGCCTCTGTTCGCCGAAGCGTTCAAACTCACGTTTGAGCCCGCCGCATAAGTTCCGCCGCCTGTCACCGTTCCGCCGTCCGCAGGCGAAGAATCGGCTGTTATTGTCACATTCTGCCGGGTGAACCGCGCTTGAAGTGTTCTGTCTTGCGAGGCTGTTGTTGTGAATGTTTGATTTGTGCTTATTCTTGTGCTGCCTTCATACCAGCCGTCAAAAATCCAGCCGCTGTTCGGAGCGGCGCTCAGTGTGACGTTTACGCCCTCCGCGTAAGTTCCGCCGCCTGCCGCCGCTCCGCCGGCAGCGGGGGAAGCGGAGGTTGTTATTGTATACGGTATCTGCTGTACAACGGGAACAGCCGTCAAATTCGCCAGTGCTGTGCGGTTATGGTTTGTACCGCTGTATACTATTACAAGCTGATTTATATTTTTAACATCGACATTGAAAGAAACGGGAAGAGCGCCGCCGATCACCGTGATCTCCCGCAGTATTTCACCGTCGCCCCAAAATGTAACCGTGCTGTTTGTTATACTGCCGCTGTCGGTGGGACCTATTATACCCGAAAGTGCTGTATATTCGCTGTTAAGATTAAAACGCATACTGATATCGGCATACACTTCGGCGGAATTGCTTCTGAACTCGATGGCGTTTTTATATCCGGTGCCGCCCATATTTACGGAAGCTGTCTGCGTTGTGGGATATGTGTGCGCGCTGCCTCCGACGGCATCGGTGCGGTACGGCGGGTTCACATCAATTAAATTATGATCCGCCGCATATACAACATTTACCGGTACTGCGGTTAATACGCCGCAGACCAAAAAAACAGCAAGTATCAGCGAAATTATTTTTTTCATTGTTCCTAACCCCTTACTTTATAATATTCATTTTCATTATTTTCATTATTTTCATTTTGCCACGTCGGTTAAATCCGAAATCACAACCCCTGTATAAAAAGTCTTTACGATATCCTCATAACCGTAACCCAGCAGCGCCATATCCTGCGCCGCCCACTGGCTCATACCCACGCCGTGCCCCCAACCTCTGCCGTCAAACACAAAATCAATCCCTGTCCAGTACGCCTGAGTTGTGTTCACCCCATCTGCACTCATAACAACCATCCGGTCGGGCACCGCCCGCGTCAGACCGTTTGCGGTCATTATATAAGTCCGCCCCGCTTCAATATCCTGCTCCGCTGCCGGGGCCGAGGCGGTGGCTGTGACGGCTCTTAATCTGTTCGGTCTGAATATATCCATATTCGCGCTGTTTGCGTATCTGTTGAAAGTCCTGCGGATTCTGTCCGAGTCTTCAACGCTTACGCGGTTTCCGTTACTGTCGGTTACGGTGAGTTTTTTTATATAATTTGAATCCGAGCGCTGATCTATTGTTATGTTTGCGACCGGCGAATTCAATCTGCCTCTGAAATCCGAGGAATAAATGCTTGTATTTACAAGAAAATCGTAAAGCTCGCGCGGGGATACGGTATTTGTCCATAAAGCATTGTTGCGCGACGGGTCGGCATAATTTTCAAACGGCAGTTTTACACCCGCAAGATACGGATAACGGAACTCCCCGCCCCACGCATCGTTATGATTTTCCGTGGCTCCTCCGCTTGACGAATGATACACCGCTTCTATCACTCTGCCTTCATATGTTAAAACAAGGGCGCGCGTATCATCCACCGCGGCGTTTGTTTTATCCGTTGCCCTTGCGGCGCCTATAAACAGCTGGCAGTGCACATCATTGCATATTGCGAAACCTTCGGCGGCGTGCCTGTTGCGGAGTATGGAATTAACCGCGTAACTCCGCGCAGTTATTGCAAAGGCGCTCAGGGCTTCGGGTTCCCAAGCCGGTGAAACCTCATATGGGACAACCCCTTTTATATAATCGTCGAGCACAACTAAATTTATAACCTCGATGCCCCGGCTGCCCGCCCTGTAAATAAAGGCTCCGGTATAGCTGTTGTTTGCCGGCGAAACCGTAACGCCTGTCGTCCGCGAAGATAATTCGGTCATCTTAAGCGGAAATTCCGGAGATTTAGCCGCGATGATCGCAAGATTGTTCCCGCTCTGCGCATATTGGCGCAGCACCGTGCCGCTGTCGGGGTTAATCACCGCGAGTCCCGAAGACGAGCCTATCACCGCGATTTTTTTGTTTGAGATATAATTCTGCGCATAAAAAACATCGGGTTCGCCCGCTCTGACCTCGCCTAAAATAAACCCGTTTTCGGACATTGTCTGAAAACTTGTTCTTGCGCCGCTTCCGAAAATCAAACCCACCCGTATATTCGGTTCAGAGGTAAAATATTCGATCACCTCAGCTTCTTCAGCCGCAGTTCCCCCGCCCTCAGACGCTGTCCCGGGCGAATAAGTAAAACTTACAAATAAAATCAGCGCAGAAACCATAAATATAAATTTATATAATTTCATAATCCCCCCTCACAAATATATACGCAATATCGGACATCACAACCACCGCCCGCCCGTCTGCCCGCGGAATCAAAAGCTGGTTGTTGACAGGCAGCAGCTCCCCGCTTGTATATTCCCGTCCCGAAGTAAGGTTTGCAATACCCGTGTTCGGCTGCCCTCCGGCTGATACCCGCGCACGTGAACCCGGTCTTATAACCAGCTCAAGCGTGCCGGATTTGGCGCGCACCCTTTGATCTTGACTGAGCTCAAGCAGCTCATAACCCGCAGGCGTCTGATTTTCGGAAACATATTTCGCCACATAACTGGCGGTGACAATAGGGTCGTTCACCGAGCCTGCGGCGGCTCCCCCGGCGGGTGTGACCTGTGAATCAGCGCCTACCGAGTAGCTTACAGGGACTATAATAACAATCGAAATCACAAATGCCATTAAAAATATTTTGAATCTGCTGTTATCCATAAAATACTCTATCCTCTCACTTTTTTAAAAAACCTTTTAACCTTTTAAACCTTTAATTTTTAATTTATATAAATATCTGCGCTTTGCACGCCCGGCCTTCCGTATAATCTTTTATTTCACCGAGAGCAAACAACTCGGCTCTGTCGTCATACATCAATATTTTTTCACCGGGAGTAAAATCAGAATCCGCATTCAATTTTTTAAGATATATCTCCGCGCCGTTTTTGGCGAGCCTTGAATAAAACGCATCGAGTTCTATTTTTTTGCCGGCAAACCTCTGCAGGATCTCCCCGCACGGTATCAGCACGGTTTCCGGCCGCTCAAGACTCTGCACATATTCCGGCTTATATGCCCGCTCGATATCAAACATCCCCGAGTTGGTTCTGCAAAGCGCCGCCATAATTCCGCCGCAGCCCAGCAGCTCGCCTATGTCGTGACATATTGAGCGTATATAGGTACCTTTTGAACAGCTTATATTTAAAATATATTCGCCGGGCAAACATGCC
>Ga0099364_10005181_pt1 | contig 19462 bp, 7 predicted proteins | sample TergutTh196P3_FD_73070 | JGI IMG/M metagenome (GOLD analysis project Ga0099364, IMG submission 73070) | Microcerotermes parvus P3 segment gut microbial communities from Pointe-Noire, Republic of the Congo - Th196 P3 | ecosystem: Host-associated > Arthropoda: Insects > Digestive system > Gut ...
AATCCGGTTAATCTAACATCCGATACAGCTCCTGCACTTAATTTGGTACGCCCAAAGTTTATATCTGCACCTACGCCTAATCCTACGTCTATAAAGGGAAGCATTATGGTAGTAGATAAATCAACAGGTACAATAAATGCATCAGAATTTATTTTCATAAGTAAATTGGGATTTGTTGTCATCGTCAAATCATGATTATTTCCATCTATTGTTACAGTATCAGATACTGAAACTGCCGGTGCTTTAAAGGAATATTCAAGTTCATTTTTTTGATATATAAATCCCGATCCTAATGAAAGTCCTCTCCAACCTATTCCAAGAAATGATTGTTTTTTCATTAGACTATAGTTTGCAAGAACACCATAAGTTTGAGTTGCAACTTTAAAATTGTCTCTAAATGGAATACCGGTAGTGCCTGTTTGTCCATACTTAAATGCAATATATAATCCATCGATTATAAAACTCGCATTAATTCCCGCTTGAAGAGCCCATGCTTGCATTCCCACTCCGGCATCAAGGTCGCCATTGTTTCTAAGATTGTCGGCCATGCCGCCTGTAGAACCTACCGTAGAGAGCATGGTTCCCAATGTAAGTGAAAATAAACTATAATTTATCAAGCTCCTTTGAGTAGCTGCACTTGATGCATGTGCATTTGCAGATGCCATGGATGTAACAAAATTTGGCATATTACCAATTTTGTCCAAACTATCATTAGCATCAATCAATAAGTTGCTAAAAATACTTGCTAAAGCGGTGTCTATGTCGTTAGATACACCACCTGTATGGGGTGCATTACCGGTAAAAGTAATATTTCCAAATGATGACGTTATCGAAACTGAAACAAACACCATTGTGGTTATAAGAACTGTGAATAATTTATTCATAATAAAAACTTCTCCTTGTGAAATTGTGAATTATTTAAGTATATAAAATGAATACTCAAACAATGGTATAGTATATAAAACCTACAATAAAATGACAAGCACAAAATTAAGAAATTTACTTAAATATAATCTTATTTTCAAAAATGTCGGCTTTTAATGCCTGTTCTATTTGCGAATTACCCTCCAATAGTTTCACTGAAAGTGGATTAAGTAAATATTTTTGAATAGCCCTTTTAAGAGGACGAGCTCCAAATTGGGGGTCGTACCCCTCTTTAACTAAAAAATTAATGATTTTATCTGATAATTCAAGATTTATGCCGTGTTCTGTAAGGCGTTTTATTACTATATTTAGTTGAAGTTTTATAATTTCGGCAATATCATCCTTTGTTAGGGGATTAAAAATAATAGTTTCATCTATTCTGTTTAAGAATTCAGGCTTAAAATGAGATTTAATCTCAGAATTTACCAAGGCTTCGCGTTTTTCTATTGGAAGACTTGAATCCGAGATAATTGATGTTCCTATATTGGAAGTCATAATTATTAGAGTATTTCTAAAATCAACGGTTCTTCCTTTAGAATCGGTAAGTCGTCCCTCATCCAATATTTGCAAGAAAATATTGAAAACATCTGAATGAGCTTTTTCTATTTCATCAAAAAGTATAACTGAATATGGGCGTCTTCTTATTGCCTCTGTGAGTTGACCTCCCTCATCGTATCCCACATATCCGGGAGGTGCTCCTATAAGTCTTGCGACGGTGTGCTTTTCCATGTATTCAGACATGTCTATTCTTACTATTGCGTGTTCATCATTAAAGAGAAATTCGGCAACGGCTTTTGCAGTTTCAGTTTTACCCACACCTGTGGGACCTAAAAATATAAATGATCCTATGGGTTTGTTGGGGTCTTGTATTCCTGAACGTGATCTTCTTACAGCATCTGAAATAGCTGTTAGTGCAGGTTCTTGACCAATTACCCTTGTTTCGAGAAGTCTTTCCATTTGGATTAGTTTTTCTTTCTCGCCTTCAAGCATTTTGCTTACAGGTATACCTGTCCATCGTGAGACAACTGCTGCTATTTCTTGTTCGGTTACCTCTTCTTTAAGAAGTGAAGAATCGGTTTGTGATTTTATCTTTTTGTTTAAGTCTTCTAATTGTTTTTCGAGTTCGATAATTTTTCCATAGCGAATTTCGGCTACTTTGTTCAAGTTTCCTTCGCGTTCGGCTATTTGTTCTTCTTGTTTTAAAAATTCTATTTCTGATTTTACCTTATTCACAGAAACAATTTGTTCTTTTTCATGTTTCCACTTTGTAACGAGTACACTTTTTTTCTCTTCTAAGTTTGCTAAATCTTCTTCTATTTTGTCTAAGCGTTCTTTTGAGATTTTATCTTTCTCTTTTTTTAGTGCTTCTTTTTCTATTATGAGTTGTCTTATTTTTCTTTCAAGGTCATCTATCTCTATGGGCATTGAGTCTATTTCCATTTTGATTAGAGAAGCCGATTCGTCTATAAGGTCTACTGCTTTGTCGGGCAAAAATCTATCTGTAATATATCTGTCGGATAAAATTGCAGCAGATACTACTGCCGAATCTGATATTCTCACTCCATGATGTATTTCGTATCTTTCTTTTAGTCCTCTTAATATTGCGATAGTATCATCAACCGAGGGTTCTTTTGTATATACAGGTTGAAATCTTCTTTCGAGTGCCTTATCTTTTTCGATATACTTTTGATACTCGTTAAGGGTAGTTGCACCTATTGTTCTCATTGCCCCTTTGGCAAGGGCAGGCTTTAGCAAATTGGATGCATCGGCGCCGCCTTCGGCGGCACCTGCTCCAACAAGGGTATGAAGTTCGTCTATGAATAGTATTATTTCTCCATTTGAATCTTCTATTTTTTGAACGACCGATTTTAGTCTTTCTTCAAATTCTCCTCTAAATTTTGCTCCTGCTATTAATGCTCCCATGTCGAGAGTGGCAACTGTTTTATGTTTTAAATTTTCGGGAACATCTCCTTGAACTATGCGTTGTGCCAATCCTTCAACTATTGCAGTTTTTCCAACTCCCGGTTCTCCTATAAGCACAGGATTGTTTTTTGTTCTTCTTGAAAGAACCTGCATTACTCGTCTTATTTCTTCGTCTCGACCTATTACAGGGTCAAGTTTATTCATTCGAGCGAGCTTTGTAAGGTCTTTGCTGTATTTTTCTAATGCGGCGTATCCGTCTTCGGCGTGTTCGCTTGAAGCCTGATTGTTTCCTCTTAGGTCTTTGAGAACTTTTAGTATACTTTCACTTGTTAATCCTGCCGAATTTAAAATTTGCCTTGTTTTGTCTTGCCCGCTTGAGGCAAGTGCAAGTATAATATGCTCTGAGCTTAAATAAGAGTCTCCCAACTTGGCGGCTTTATTCCATGCTTCGTTTAGTATACTGCTTAACGAATGTGAGATAGATGCCCCTCCCGGTCCTGCCCCGATTTGTCGCGGCAATGATTCTATTAGTTTAGTGGTTTCTAAACTCACTTCTGAAATAGGTACACCTATTTTATTAGCAATTGATCTAAATATGCCGTCTTCTTGATTTATAAAAGACTTCAACAAGTGAGCAGGCAAAATTTCCTGCTGATTATTTGTTGCAGCTATCTCTTGTGCATTTGCCAAGGCTTCTTGTGCTTTTAGAGTAAGTTTATCTGTTCTCATGATGTCCTCCTACGTTTTACACGTCATCCCCATCCCCGCCTTCGCGGGGATAAACTTCAGTGGGGATCCATTGCTGATACAATAAATTTTTAGCATCAAAATCTTTTGCAAAAATTTAGAAACCAATAAACAATCGAGCAATGGGTTCCCGCCTTCGCGGGAATGACGAAATAATAAACCCCCTACTGGATGGTTACCTCTATTTTTTTAGTTTCTTTTGGTTCTCTTTTGGGTATTTCTATATTTAGAATACCGTCTTTGTAAACCGCTTTTACTTCGTCAGAGTTTACATCGGTAGTAAAAGTTATACTTCTTTTAAAACTTCCGTATACTCTTTCGGCAATGATACCGGTTTCTTCTTTGGATTCTTTTTTGTTTTCTCGGTGTCCTGAGATAGTTAGAGTTCTCTCGTCCAAAGAAATATCGATATCTTTTGCGTCTACTCCCGGAATTTCTACTTCAACATTAAATGCTTTATCGTTTTCGTTTGCATTTAGTTTGGGTAAAAAATCTGATTTTGCATCGAATGCAAATAGATCGTTAATTATTCGATCTATCCCCCTATTATAGAATAAATCTTGTTGGGGTTTGTTTAATACCATGTATCTCATAATAATTACCTCTTAATAGTTAATTTTTTATAATTGTTAGCACTCTATATTAATGAGTGCCAATAATTACAATATATAAAAAATTATCGTAAACGGCAACTATTTTTTTATAATTTTTTAGGTTTTTTTTGGATGGGGTCAGAGCAACCTCTAAAAAAAGAGCAGTAAACTGCACAGCCTGACAGAAATTGTTAACTTTTTATGCAATGGGGTCAGAGCAAGGGTACTTTTTACAATTCCTGCCCCAACTTAAAAGCCTTGAGGTTCATTTCTACAAATTTTTCTTTTATACTGGAACTTATAGCTTTTTCCCAGTCTTCTTGTTTTAATTCTAAATATTTGGATAATACTCCCAACATTAGTATATTTATCACTTTTTTTGAGCCTACCTCTTCGAGAGCGGCTTCAGAATTTATTTTTATACAATTTGTTATATTTTTGTCGAGCCAATCTGATAAATCCGAAGGATACACAGCACTTCCTGTTTCTACTGTAGTGGGATTTATTTGCATCATGTTTACTATTACTTTCCCATTTGGAGAAACATAATCTAATTTTCGCATAAGTTCAAGAGTTTCAAAAGATACGACATAATCTGCTGTTCCTTTGGGTATTAGGGGAGAGTGTATGTTTTCTCCATACCTTATGTGGCAGTCTACGCTTCCGCCTCGTTGTGCCATACCATGAATTTTAGACTCTTTGACAAAAAATCCGGCATTTTTGGCTGCTTCCATTAAAATTTTCCCTGCCAGTACAACTCCTTGTCCACCTACTCCTGCAAATATTATATTCATAGTATTGGTCTCCTGTTTGGTTAAAGTACATTTTGTTAGATGTTTTAATTGGCTATTATAATGTCAAGAGAAAAGGTACTAATTTTTTAATTTGTACCTTTTAAGTGCTCTAACCCTCAAAAAATGTCTTGAAATTTTATTAGATGTTTATTAGCTTAAACAAACTTGATAAACTTGCCAGAAAAGTGAAATAAGCATATGGGATGAGTGTATTTTCATGCGAATGAATAAATTAAATGTTAGTGCAGTACTGCTTTCGGTATTTATTTTAATTATCTTTGTGGGACAATGGCTGCGTAAAACCTATGATTATAACTTAATGTTGGAGCATGTAAGAAGTCCGTGGATCATTAGTTTGGCTATCGAGCTTTCACTTATATTCGTGCTTATTATTATTTTTCTAATAACCATCTATATAAGAGAAACGAAAAAAAACAAAACTATTGCTGAGCAGGCAACCATTCTTTCTGCAATATATAATTCAATACCCGCTATGCTGTTTACCAAAGACCTTAACAACCGGTATACAAGCAGCAATAACAAGTTTTCAGAAACAGCACAAGGCAGTGAATCAGATATAATCGGTAAAGATTATTATAAAGCAGATCACCATGATCAAAGTATAATACTTGAAGCTTTGGAAGATACTAAAAAAGTATTACAAGAAAATGTTACTGTGACAAGAGAAAATTGGTATAATTATCCCGATAAATCTCGCAAGGCCCACCAAACTATAAGAACACCTTTAATCCAAAATGGCAAAACAGTAGGTATTCTGGGAATCGTAATGGATATTACTCAACGGAAGCTGGCAGAAGAAGCGGCCGAGCATATGTCAAAAAGGGTTGAAGCTATGATAAATAATCTACCCGGGATGGTATTTCAACAAATTTATAATCCACCTGAATATACATACACCTTTGTCAGCGAGGGTTGTAAAGAACTCTTGGGCTATGCACCGGAAGAACTGATGAACGGCGGTTTGATTAATTTTGGCGATATGCTTCATCCTGATGATGTTGATGCTATTGAAAAATTAAGTGCAGAGACTATTCCCTTTGGGTTACCTTTTGAAGCCACTTTTCGAATTATAACAAAGGATGGCACGATTAAGTGGATATGGGAACGCAGCCGAATAATTGAGAAAAATCTTGATGGTTCGCCGTATCTGGCCGAGGGTTACTATGCCGATATCACAGAACTGCGACAGGTAGAGCATGAGAAACAGCAGATGAGGTCAAGAATTGAGGCTATTGTAAGTAATCTTCCCGGAATGGTATTTAGATGCATTTGTGACCCTCCTGAATATACATATACTTTTGTTAGCGAGGGTTGCATGGAGCTTACGGGGTATACTCAGGAAGAATTTATGAATGGTAATGCAATTCGTTTTTCTGATATATTGCATCCCGATGATGCAGAGTTTGTTGAAAAGATGGGTTCAGAAACTCTTCCCTTTGATTTACCCTTTGAGGGTATTTTTAGAATTCGCATGAAAGACGGCACCATTAAATGGGTGTGGGAACGCAGCCGAGTAATTGAGAAAAATTCGGATGGCTCGCCTCATATACTTGAAGGCTATTATGCCGATTTTAGCGGGCAGCGGAAATTGGAAGAAGCCGAACGCGAACATGAACGGATGTCATCGAGAATAGAGACAATTATAAGCAATTTGCCCGGAATGTTGTTTCAATGCCTCAATACGTACCCCGAATATCCTTTGACTTTCGTAAGTGAGGGCAGCAAAGAACTTTTAGGGTATGCACCGGAGGAATTGATTGGCGGTCCCAATATGTATATGGCAATGCTGCACCCTGATGATATAGAGGGTATTGAAAAGAGGATAGCAGAAACCCTTGATGTTGGTTTGGTTTACGAACACCCTTGTCGGCTCGTGATGAAAGATGGTACTATAAAATGGGTTTTAGAGCGTACTCGCGTATTAGATAAAAATCCGGATGGTTCATACCGCTTGCTCGAGGGCTATGTGTTTGATATAACCGAGCAGAAGCAATTAGAGATTGCCGAGACGGCTAATCGTGCTAAATCTGAATTTTTAGCCAAGATGAGCCACGAAATCAGAACACCTATGAACAGCATCATGGGCTTTGCAGAGCTTGCACAGGATTTAACCGATGCACCCCAAGTTAAGGATTATTTAAACAAAATTTCAGATAGCACTAAATGGCTTTTGCATATTATAAACGATATATTGGATATTTCAAAAATAGAAGCCGGAAAAATGGAATTAGATAACGCACCTTTTGATTTGAGTGATGTTTTTTCTCGTTGTCAATCTGTAATTCTGCCGGATGTTAAAGAGAAGGGGCTCGATTTAAGTATTTATACAGAGCCGTCGGCAGGTAAAAGACTGCTGGGTGATCCGGTAAGGCTTTATCAAGTGCTTATGAACCTTTTGTCCAATGCTGTAAAATTTACTAATTCCGGAATAGTTAAATTTTCATCGACAATAAAAAGTACGGATAATGGTAACACTACTATATATTTTGAAATAAAAGATACCGGCATTGGTATGACTCCTGAGCAAATTAATAAAATTTTTGATCCGTTTATTCAGGCAGATTCCAGCACAACTCGTGATTACGGAGGTACGGGTCTTGGACTTGCAATAGCTAAAAATATTGTCGAGCTAATGGGTGGAAAATTAGCTGTGGAGAGTTCTCTTGGCGTTGGCAGCACTTTTAGCTTTGAGATTACCTTTAACACAGTAGATGCACCTGATGATGTACCCAAACAGGAAAAATTAGATATTCTTGAAAAACCGAACTTTGACGGTTTGGTATTGATTTGTGATGATAACTCAATGAATCAAGAAGTAATATGTGCACATCTTGCTCGTGTGGGATTGAAAACTATAACAGCGGAAAATGGCAAGGTTGGTATAGATATGGTTTTGGATCGCAAGCAAAAAAATGAAAAACACTTTGATTTGATTTTCATGGATATGTTTATGCCGGTTATGGATGGTATGGAAGCTGCTTCAAAGATAATGGCCATGAATACAGGCACCCCCATAATAGCGATGACAGCAAATGTAATGGTTAGCGAATTAGAAAAATACAAAAAGGCCGGAATGCCCGACTGTTTGGGAAAACCTTTTACATCTCAGGAGTTGTGGCATATTTTGTTGAAATATCTAACTTGTATAGGTAGGGACATTATAGATGAAGAAGAGAATAACGATGAGCTGCAAAAAAAACTGAGGCTCAATTTTTTAAAAAACAATCAAACAATACACATTCAAATAACAGAGGCTGTTGCTGCAGGGGATACAAAGTTGGCACACAGACTGGCACACAGCTTAAAAGGAAATGCCGGTCTTATAGGTAAAACAGCCCTAAGAAACGCTGCTGCAGAAGTTGAGGCTTTGCTTAGAGACGGGATAGATTCTGTTTGGGATAACAAAATGAATATGCTTCAAGCCGAATTAATGTTAGTAATTGAAGAATTAAAACAGTTACATGACGAATCTGAAATAAAGGAAAAACCCCGAACTATAAATACTGAACAAATATTGGAGTTGTTTGAAAAATTGGAAATTATGTTAGAAAATATAAACCCCGAATGTACGGCTCTACTCGATGATATCCGAGCTATTCCGGAAGCAGATACTCTTGCGAAACAAATAGAAAGTTACGATTTTGAAGCTGCTGCTAAAACGTTTGCTGACTTGAAGAAGAAAATGGAAGGCTGACATGAAAAAACACAAAATATTTGTAAATGTATTTTTGGTTTCTGTATTATTTATAGTTATATTTTCGGGCTGTAATAAACTTTCACAGGAACGCGGTTTGCTAACCGGTAAAATATCGTTTAGAGATGTACCCGGCATAACGGATGATGAAATCAAAGCTATCGAAACACTTAGGGAAAAAAATATAAGTTTTATTTATGGTATGGTTCCGGGTACTGAAACATTTAAGGAAAATGATGAAATTCGGGGATTTACCTCTCTCTTTTGCAGTTTTCTAACCGATTTGTTTGATATTCCTTTTAAGCCCACACTTTATGATAGGAATGAACTGACCACAGGGATTAATAATGACAAAATCGATTTTACAAGCGTTCTAATGACTGCAGATGAATATAAGAAGGCACACTTAATAACCGGTGCCATTGCCGAACGTACGGTAAAATATATACAAATTAAGGGCAGCAAGACAATGGAGGATATTATAGCGTCTCGTTCGCCTCGTTATGTATTTATTGAAGGTGCTGTTATGTCTGACCATATTTCAAGACATACAGATTATAAGTTCGAAATTGTTTATGCTAACAACGCTAATGCTGCATACAATATGCTTAAAAGTGGAAGAGCAGATGCTGTTTTTATTGGAAACAATGCAGAGGCTGCTTTTGATATTTACGATGATGTGGTTGTATCGTATTTTTTTCCGATGATTAGAGTGCCGCTTTACATGTCAACACAAAACCATACACTTGAGCCTATTATATCTGTTGTGCAAAAGGTACTGCAAAATGATGATACTCAATATTTATATAAGTTATATAAACTTGGACAAGAGGAGTATCGCAAGCATAGATTGTATACAAGACTTGATGAGGATGAGCGGGCATATTTACGAAATAATCCTGTTGTTATGTATTTAGCTGAAAATTATTCTTATCCTGCTAGTTTCTATAATGTTTACGAAAAGCAGTGGCAGGGCATCTTCTTTGATGTACTAAAAGAACTGGAAACCCTTACAGGGCTGTCTTTCAAACGAGCAAACGATATGAATACACCATGGGTGGAAATACTAAGAATGCTTGAATCCGGTGAAGCGGCTATGATTGCCGATATTATTCCATCGAAAGAACGCGAAGGCCGTTTTTTGTGGCCAAAGACCATGCTGCTTACCGACCACTATGCACTTCTGTCTAAATTACATACTCCCGGTATAAGTCTTGATGAAGTTATGGATGTTAAAGTGGCTTTGCCTATGGATACCGCATTTGCCGAGATGTTTCGAAGTTGGTTTCCCGATCATCCTAATACTGTGGAGTATGATTTGAATGAAATTTTTACTGCTTTGGATCGCGGTGAAGTTGATATGGTTGTATCAAGCCTACGATATCTTCTTGCCTTGGTTAACTATAATGAATTTTCGGGCTATAAGGTAAACCTTACATTTGATTACACTTTTAATTACACCATTGGGTTTAATAAGGATGAAGTTATACTATGTTCCATTGTGGACAAGGCGTTGCAGCTAATCGACGTAAAAGATATATCAGAATACTGGATGCTTAAAACTTTTGATTATAAAGCAAAACTGGCACGAGATCAGCGTCCATGGCTGATAATCGCCATCATTACACTTGTGGTTATAATTGTTTTAATAGTATTCATATATGCGAGAGACAGGAAACATAGTAAAACTATAGCAGAAAAGATGACAATTCTTTCTGCTATATATGATTCAATACCCGGTCTTGTATATACCAAAGACATAGGCGGCTTATACACAAGCTGTAATAGTCTGTTTAGTGATCTGGCGGGAATTAGATCATCTGAAATAATAGGTAAACATCCTAGCGAAATAAAATCTCTTATCAGACTCATACAGGAGTTCGAAGATATAGACAAAAAAGTAATGAGTGAAAATAGTACTATCAGAATTGAAGGATGGTACGATTTTCCGGATAATTCCCGCATAGCTTCAGAAATCATCAGAACACCTTTGATCTTAGATGGCAAAGTGACGGGACTGTTGGGAATAGCGTTTGACATTACCAAAAGGAAACTTGCAGAAGAAGCAGTGCAAGAAGTCCATGAACGGGCAAAACTAATGTTGGATACGATACCGCTTTGTTGTTGTCTTGTAAACAGAAAATATGAATGTATCGACTGCAATAACGAGGCTGCAAGGCTTTTTGAATTAAACAGTAAGCAGGAATTTATTAACGAATTTATGAAACTGTCGCCGGAATATCAACCGGATGGAAGCAATTCTTTCGAAAAGGCATTTGAGATTATAGATAAAGCTTTTGAAGGAGAGCGGTTTACCGGCGAATGGACACATCAATTATTGGATGGTACGCCGATACCGGCGGTAACCACATATGAGCGTGTCAAATACGGTGATGATTATGTTGTTTTTTCGTATGCACAGGATATGCGTGAACATAAACGTTTAACGGCAAGGATTGAAGCGATAATAAACAATTTGCCGGGGATGGTCTTTCAGCAGCTTTACAATCCGCCCGAATACACCTATACCTTTGTCAGTGAAGGCTGCAGAGAACTATTAGGGTATACACCTGAATATTTGAAGAATGGCAGCTCGTTTAAGTTTTTTGACATGGTGCATCCTGATGATGTTGATGCTATTGAAAAACTAAGTGCAGAGACGCTTCCTTTTGGACTGCCCTTTGAGACCACTTTCAGAATTATAACGAGGGATGGCAAAAGTAAATGGATATGGGAACGCAGCCGTGTAATAGAAAAAAATTCTGATGGTTCACCCTATCTGCTTGAAGGTTACTATGCCGATGTTACCGAACAAAGACAGTATCAAGCCGCCGAGCTTGCCAATCGTGCTAAATCTGAATTTTTAGCTAAGATGAGTCATGAAATTAGAACGCCTATGAACAGTATTATGGGATTTGCAGAGCTTGCAATAGACAGCGACTCTGTACAAGAATCAAAGGATTATTTAGAAAAAATTACGGATAGTTCAAAATGGCTTTTACATATCATAAACGACATTTTGGATATTTCAAAAATAGAAGCCGGAAAAATGGAATTAGAGCGTGTACCTTTTGACTTGCGTGAAGTTTTTTCTCGCTGTCAGTCTGTTATCCTGCCCGATGTTAAAGAAAAGGGACTTAACCTGAGTATTTATGCAGAGCCGTCAGAAGGCAAAAAACTGCTTGGTGATCCTGTAAGGCTTTATCAGGTGCTTATGAATCTTTTGTCCAATGCGGTAAAATTTACAGAATCAGGAACTGTAAAATTTTCATCGTCAATAAAAGACTCGAATGATAATAATACTACTGCATATTTTGAAGTAAAAGACAGCGGTATAGGTATGAGTTCTGACCAAGTTAGCAAAATTTTTGACCCCTTTATGCAGGCAGATTCAAGCACAACTCGCGAATATGGAGGTACAGGGCTTGGACTTGCAATAGCTAAAAATATAGTGGAACTAATGGGTGGAAAACTGGTTGTGGAGAGTTCACCGGGTGTTGGCAGCATTTTTAGCTTTGAAATTACATTTGACACAGTAGATACCCCCAACGATACAACTGACCAAGCAGAATTTGGCATACTCGAAAGACCTTATTTCGAGGGTTTGGTATTGATATGTGATGATAACTCAATGAATCAAGAGGTAATATGTGCTCATCTTGCTCGTGTGGGACTACAAACAGCAGCGGCAGAAAACGGCAAGATTGGTGTAGATATGATCTTAGAACGCAAACAAAAAAATGAAAAGCCATTTGATTTGATTTTTATGGATATGTTTATGCCGGTCATGGATGGTATAGAAGCTGCTTCAAAGATAATAGCTGCGGATATAAAAACTCCCATAGTGGCGATGACGGCAAATGTAATGGTTAGCGAACTGGAAAAGTATAAAAAAGCCGGAATGCCTGATTGTTTGGGAAAACCTTTTACATCTCAGGAGTTATGGCATATTTTATTGAAATATTTAACACCCGTAGGCAGTGACCTTATAGATGAAGATGAGAATAACGATGAGTTGCAAAGAAATCTAAGGCTCAATTTTTTTAAAAACAATCAAACAATACATATTCAGATAACAGAGGCAGTTGCTGCAGGGGATACAAAGTTGGCACACAGGCTGGCACATAGCTTAAAAGGAAATGCCGGTCTCATAGGTAAAACAGCCTTAAGAAACGCTGCTTCAGAGGTTGAGGCACTGCTTAAAGATGGACTCGCTTCTGTTTGGGAAAATAAAATAAATGTGCTTCAAACTGAATTAATGTTAGTTCTTGAAGAGTTAAGACAGTTGCACGATGAATTTGCAATACAAGAAAAACCTCGAACCATGAATGCTGAACAGACATTAGCGTTGTTTAAAAAATTGGAGACTATGTTAGAAAATATAAACCCCGAGTGTATAACTTTACTCGATGACATTCGCACTATTCCCGGAGCAGAGAACCTTGCACAACAGATTGAAAACTATGACTTTGAATCTGCTGCTAAAACGCTTGCTGAATTAAGGAAGATGTTATGATGCATGATAAAAAAAATCAATTACCCGTAATGAACAATTTTATTGTTTTTTCTGTTTTATTTTTCCTTGTTATTTTTGTAACAGGAAGTACTGCTTTTATTTTGTCTATGCGTCAGATTATCAGATTAAACAAGGGTATGGAATTATCACAACTATTAGAAATTGAAAGGGTTAAACTGGAAACTTCTGTTAACAATGAGGTTGTTATCGCCTTAAAAATGGCAAATTCCCCTCTTATTAAAAGATATTTTTCCAATCCATACGATCCTAATATTAGAAGAATGGCCGTTGAAGAATTGAACTCTTACCGGAAAGCTTTTGCATCAGAGATAATTTTTTGGATAAATGATATAGATAAAATGTTTTACTACAATGACGTTGAGCCATACCTTATGGATCCGGAAAATCCGGATAATTACTGGTATAACATGACACTTTACGAAACAAAAGTATATAATTTTAATATTAATTACAATCCGGATTTAAACGTAACCAGACTTTGGATCAATGCACCGGTTTTTGATTCTAATGGCAAGCCAATCGGAATGCTGGGAACAGGCATTGATATTACAACATATCTGGAAATGATAAATGTTAACCTTGCAGGAAGAGCCAGTATTTATTTATTTAATTCAAAAGGTGAAATTACAGGGGCAAGAGATTCTGTAATAGTAGTTGAAAAGAAAAACATAGAAGAAGAATTTGATATAGGCGGGGATGGTATTTTGGCAATTGCCAAAAACCTTGCATCTTATGAAACGCAAATTTTAGACACTCCGTTGGGAAGAATTGCAGTTGGTACAGTCCCTTTGCTTGAATGGCATTCAGTAGCAGTAATGCCTGACAGCATAGATGATTATAAAAGTACAATGACAGCATTATTCATTGTAGTACTTATCGTGATAGTAGTAATTTTTATCATATTTAATATTTTTATTTATGGATTGATTAAACCTCTTCGTATATCAACGATAAAAGCACAAGAGGCAAGTCGTGCTAAGTCGGCTTTCCTTGCTAATATGAGCCACGAAATAAGAACACCCATGAATAGCATCATGGGCTTTGCAGAGCTTGGGGTGGATAGCAACTCTGTACAAGAAACAAGGGATTATTTAGAAAAAATTAAGGATAGTTCAAAATGGCTCTTGAATATCATAAACGATATTTTGGATATTTCAAAAATAGAAGCCGGCAAAATGGAACTGGATCATATAGAATTTGATCTGAATGAGGTCTTTTCTCGCTGCCAGTCAGTTATTCTACCCAATATTAAGGATAAGGACCTTGACCTAAGTGTTTACATCGAACCGTTTATAGGCAAAAAGCTTTTGGGCGATCCTTTAAGGCTGTATCAGGTACTAATGAATTTATTGAGCAATGCAGTAAAGTTTACAAATTCAGGGGTTATAAAATTTTCGTCATCAATAAAAAGCACTAACAATGGCAATACAACGGTTTATTTTGAAATAAAAGATTCAGGTATAGGCATGAATCAAAAACAGATTGATAAAGTATTCGGTCTGTTTATTCAGGCCGACTCTAGCACAACGCGTGATTATGGCGGCACAGGGCTGGGGCTTACGATAGCAAAAAATATCGTAGAGCTTATGGGGGGTAAACTTTCGGTGCAAAGTTCTCCCGATATGGGCAGTACTTTTAGCTTTGAAATTACATTTGAAACAATAGAAGTGATAGAAGATGAGCCTGTCATGGTAAATTACCAAATACCTAAAAAACCACACTTCAACGGCTTAATCCTTATTTGTGACGACAACTCTATGAATCAGCAAGTAGTATGTGCACATCTTGAACGTCTTGGGCTTCAAACAAAGTCTGCCGTGAACGGCAAGATGGGCGTTGAAATGGTTCATGAACGCAAAGAAAAAAACGAAAAGCCTTTTGACCTTATTTTTATGGATATGTTTATGCCTGTCATGGACGGAATGGAAGCTGCTTCAAAAATAATTGAAATGAATACAGGAAGTCCAATAGTTGCCATGACGGCTAACATTATGGCAAGTGAACTTGTGAAATACAAGGACAATGGAATGCCCGACTGTTTGGGAAAACCTTTTACATCGCAGGAATTGTGGCATATTTTATTGAAATATCTAACTCCTGTAGGCAGTAACCTTATAGATGAAGATGATAATAACGATGAATTGCAAAGAAAGCTAAAAATCGATTTTGTTAAAAATAATCAAACCGTACACGCTGAAATAATAGAGGCGGTTGCTATGGGAGATATAAAACTGGCACATAGATTAGCACATAGTCTGAAAGGGAATGCGGGGTTAATTGGTAAAACCGAATTAGCAAACGCTGCTGCAGATATTGAGGAACGGCTAAAAAACTGGAATTCTTCTACATGGAATGATAAAATGAACATTCTAAAGATCGAATTGGGATTGGTTCTCGAAGAATTAAAGCCCATGCTTAAAGAATCTGAATATGCAGTTAAGGAAAATCCTCAAACTTTGGATATTGTTAAGGTGCTTGCTTTATTTGAAAAGTTAGGACTAATGTTGGAACAAATTAATCCTGAATCAGTATCACTGCTTGATGATATTCGTACTATTTCGGGAACAGAGGAACTTGTGCAGCAGATAGAAAGTTATGAATTTGAATTAGCCGTTAAAACGCTTGCTGAATTAAAGAAGAAATGGGATAGTATTTATGATGGATAAAACTGGAAAATATAGTATACTTGTTGTTGATGATGAAAATTCAAATATTTTAACACTTACACATGTGTTAAGTCCCGACTATACTATTTATGCAGCAAAAAATGGGGAAAGTGCTATTAAAGCAGCTGAAAAACATTTGCCCGACGTTATCTTGCTTGATATCATCATGCCTGAAATGGATGGATATGAGGTAATTGCCGCATTGAAAAATTCTGAAAAAACAAAAGACATACCGGTTATTTTTATAACAGGGCTTAGTAGTGTCGGTGACGAGGAAAAGGGATTTGCTTTGGGAATCTCTGATTACATAGCGAAGCCTTTTTCTCCGGCAATAGTCAAGCTTAGGGTTTTAAATCAAATAAAGCTGCTTGAGCAGTTTCGTACCAATGAATACGATATAATGAAGTATAAGCTTTCAAACGATGCTCTAAAAATTGGTTTGTGGGATATGGACATTATGATTGCATACCCCATAGGTCCTGATAGTAAGTTCACTTGGTCGCAGGAATTTCGCACCATGTTGGGTTTTACCGATGAGAACGATTTTCCTGACATATTAAACAGCTGGAGCAGCCGCTTGCATCCTGAAGACAAGGAGAGAACGCTCAAGGCTTTTATAGATCATGTTGATGATGTTGCCGGTCTTACCCCTTATGATATCGAATACCGCCTCATGTTGAAAAATGGGGATTACCGCCACTTTCGTGCTTTGGGAACCACTCTAAGAGACAATGATGGAAACCCGCTTAGAGTAGCCGGTGCACTTATGGATATAACCGAAAAAAAACAAATGGAAGAAAAGGCACGCGAGGACGAAGAACGTATGCAGCTTATGATTGACAATATGCCTCTTGCTTGCACTTTAATTAACCGTGATCATAAGTTCATTATCATGAACCGGGCATCAATGGCCTTATTCGAAATACCGCATACAGAAAATATTTCTGCCGAAGAAATTACTAAAATATATATAGATAGGCTGCCTGAGTTTCAGCCCTGTGGACGAAATTCGCTTGAACTCACATATGAGTACATTGAAAAAGCATTTAAAGAAGGCTACCAGCAATTCGAGTGGATGTATAAAAAGCCCAATGGTGAAAGGGTACCTTGTGAAGATATTTTGATTCGGGTCAGATACAAAGGCGAATATGTTCTTGCAGGGTATGCCAGAGATTTGCGCGAGCAAGAGGCCATTATTGAAGAGATGAGAAAGGCAGAAGCAGCCGAGATAGCTAACCGTGCAAAATCAGATTTTTTAGCCAAAATGAGTCATGAAATACGAACACCAATGAATGCGATTTTAGGTATAACAGAAATTCAACTTCAGAATGAAGAGCTTGAAAAAAATACGAAAGACGCGTTTGAAAAAATTCATAGTTCGGGCGATTTACTGTTAGGCATTATTAATAATATACTCGACCTTTCTAAAATAGATGCAGGTAAGTTAGAACTCATTATCACAGATTATGAAATTGCAAGTTTGATTAATGATGCTATACATATAAATATGATTCGCATTGGCAGTAAACCAATTGAATTTGATATATATATAGATGAAAATATACCATCGATTTTATTGGGTGATGGGCTTCGCATAAAACAGATTTTAAATAATATTCTTTCTAATGCTTTCAAGTATACAGAGAAGGGTACTGTTAAGTTGTCTGTTTCCCATGAGGTAAATGCCGAAAACAAAAATGAGATAATAATAATTTTTTGTATTAGTGATACCGGACAGGGTATGACAGAAGAACAGATAAATAAATTGTTTGATTTGTATTCTCAATTTAACCAAGAATCCAACCGCACAATCGAAGGTACAGGCCTTGGCATGAGCATTGTGCAAAATTTGATACAACTAATGAATGGTAAAATTTTTATAGAAAGCAAACCTGGTAAGGGATCTACATTTACGGTGCATCTGCCACAGTGGGTTATGGCAGATGCAGATATATTGGGAAAAGAGGCAGCAGAAAGTCTAAGAGAATTTCGAACAAGCAGCAATACATATATGAAAAAGACACAAATTACGCGTGAACCAATGCCATATGGTAAAGTTTTAATTGTGGATGATGTTGAGATGAATATATTTGTTGCCAAGGGATTGCTTGCTCCATATAAGTTGACAACAAATTCGGCAGATAGTGGGTTTTCTGCAATTGAGAAAATCAAAGCCGGTAATGTATATGATATTGTGTTTATGGATCATATGATGCCCAAAATGAATGGAATGGAAGCTACAAAAATAATAAGGGAAATGGGATATACACATCCCATTGTGGCATTGACTGCTAATGTTGTAGCAAGACAATTAGAGATGTTTCTTGCAAACGGGTTTGATGACTTTATATCTAAGCCGATTGATATAAGACAATTAAATAATGTATTAAATAAATTTATACGAGATAAACAAGCACCTGAGGTAATTGAAGCAGCTCGACAGCAAACAGAAAAAAATGGGCATACAGCAGGAAAAAAACAAATTAAAGAAACTATAGATCCACGGATGGCAGAAATTTTTGTACGGGATGCCTCTAAAGCTATTGCGGTATTGGATGCCATGTTTGAAAAACAAGACATCTATGAAGATGATGATATACAAGAATATACGGTTGTTGTTCATGGGATGAAAAGCGTTTTATTAAATATAGGCAAGTCTGAACTTTCTGATTTTGCATTTAAGTTAGAACAAGCCGGAAAGGAAGGAAATATTGAAATAATTAAATCTGAAACTCCAAAGTTTCTCAAATTATTGCGAAAATTGGTAGAAAAATTTACACCCAAACTAAATGAAGAAGATGTTCAAATAACAGATGAAGATCAAGCACAGTTGCATGAAAAACTGTTAGAGGTCAAGGCGGCGTGCGAATTGTATGACAAAAAGACCGCCAAAAACATAATAACAGAGTTAAGAAAACAAAAATGGTCGCAAGCAACTGCAAAACTGTTAATCACAATTGATGAACAGTTACTGCATAGTGATTTTGATGAGATAGTAGAAAATATAGATAAATTTTACAAATCTACTTAGTCAAAATACATTTTCGTCTTGTAATAATAACCGATGGCTCTTCGGCTTTTAGTTCTTCTAATATTACTTTTTCTAAAAGCTCGGTGTCTTTGGGATCAACAGTTACTACTCTTTTGACACCGCATGCTCTTGACATTGCTTCTAAATCTACTTCAATAGTATCTTCTTCATTAATAGTTTTTCCGGTTGCCGGATGATTTTGATGCCCTGTCATAGCAGTGGTTCTATTATCTAAAATCATAATAGTGCCGGTACCTTTATTGTAAACTAAATCTATTAGTGCAGTAATTCCTGAGTGTATAAAGGTTGAATCACCTATAACTGCAACTGTTTTTTTGGTTATTTCGGGTCCATGAGCTTTTTCCATTCCAAGCAGCATACCTATACCTGCTCCCATACATGCTTGCGTGTGCATTGCCGAATAGGGTGGAAATACTCCTAATGTGTAACATCCTATATCTCCATGTACATACAGGTCGAGCTTTTTTAATACATCGAATACAAATATATGAGAACATCCTTTACAAAGTGC
>Ga0099364_10005182_pt1 | contig 19460 bp, 16 predicted proteins | sample TergutTh196P3_FD_73070 | JGI IMG/M metagenome (GOLD analysis project Ga0099364, IMG submission 73070) | Microcerotermes parvus P3 segment gut microbial communities from Pointe-Noire, Republic of the Congo - Th196 P3 | ecosystem: Host-associated > Arthropoda: Insects > Digestive system > Gut ...
CATGCTACATTGGCGGCATCACAAGTCTGTTCAACCAAAAAGGAGAACAAGTTATGGCAAACAATCGCTACAAAATGTTAAATTGGGTGGGGGGGGGCAATTTAGGCTGCCAAAAAACCAGCCAGCGCGCCTTCACGCTCGTCGAACTCCTCGTCGTCATTGCCATCATCGGCATGCTCGTCGCACTGCTTTTACCCGCCGTGCAGGCCGCCCGCGAGGCCGCCCGAAGAATGCAATGCACCAATCACCTTAAACAGGTTTCGTTGGCCGCTCAAAACTATCACGACACTTTCGACACATTTCCCGCTGCGGCACAGTTGCCGGGTTTGGTCGTTTGGCGGCAAAATGACGGTGGACACCGATTCAGCGCCCGCGTTGCTTTGCTTCCCTTTATGGAGCAAAATGCAATGTTTGACGGCTGGGCCAATGCAACAGAGCGAGTCGATCCTTGGGATGGGCCCGCCGGAAATACCGTGAGCGTTTTTATCTGCCCCTCCGATGTCGAGGGAAACCAAACAGGCCGAAGCGGCAACACTCGCCGAGCCTCGGTCGTGTTTTCATCAGGGGATGCCACTGATATTCGCAACGGCAGCGGCGGGAATCGTCGCGGTATCTTCAACTTGCCCTACAGATCGGGCGTTGACGGCCTTTACCACAATGTCTTACGGCACAACCTCGATGTCAACAATTCCGAGCATGCATCTGCGATTGCAGCGGAAATTACATACGTCAGAGGGCTCGCCAGAGGAATGAATGCGATTCGCGATGGATCCAGCAACACGATTTTTTGCAGTGAAGTAGCCACTTCCCCGAATCCCGGCGGGACTGGGATTTTAGCGGTCAAAGGCGGAATATGGCCGGGGCTGCCTATCGACATCGACAGTACGCAAAGACGCACACGGCCGATTGAGTGCGTCAACAATGCGTTTTCGGAAACCAACCGGAACCAACTCCGGGAAGGTGGTCCCGCATGGCGTGGATTGAGGCCGTATGACATGAATTACATCTATAATTACTTCAATACGATAGTGCCGCCGAACGGGCCTGCTTGCTCGCACATTGGGGCTGGCGGCGGCGAGGCCAACTGGGGAACTTATCCTCCGCAAAGTTACCATCCGGGCGGCGTGAGTGTTGGATTCTTCGATGGCAGCGTTCGTTTCGTTACGGACTCGGTCAACACGAACGGATTGAACGGCACCACCGGCGGTGGCGAGCCTCACTTCAACGGGCAGAGCGTCTTTGGCGTTTGGGGAGCTATGGGTTCCATCGCTGGCGGCGAAACTGCATCAATGTAATTTTTCCATAAATGTGTGTTAGAGCGTGTCCATTTTTGCGTTGGACTCGCTTCCGTCGTTCCGGCGCAAGCCGGAATCCAGACATTGCGTGTGATGCCGGTTCCCCTGGGTTCCGGCTTTCGCCGGGATGACGGTGTGTGTGCCGGAATGGCGGATTTTGGTCCAGAACGAAATTGAACATGCTCTCACTTCCTAACCTTAACAAAAAAAACTATGCGAACATTCACAATTTTCACACTTTCGATTGCATTACTATTTCAGGCGGGCTGCGGCGGAAACGACGGTCGGCCCGATGATTTGCCGGATCTCTATTCCGTGAGCATTACCGTTACCCAATCGGGATCTCCGTTGGAGGACGCGCTTGTAACGGTGATCAACAAAACACCGGCAACCTACGGGACGGCCTCGGGTACGACGGATGCGTCCGGCGTTGCGAAACTGCGAACGTACGGTTTCAACGGCGTTCCGGCGGGCGACTATTCGGTGGTCATCGAACGGCGAGTCATTGAAGGTGCTCAACAGAGAACGACTGCCGAGGGCGATACTTTTATGGCGGGCGGACAGGCATTTCAGTATGTCGAAGCCCAATATACCCAGGAGAACACGACCCCTCACAGTCTGACCGTCACGGAACGTGGTGCAACGGACACATTTGATGTCGGCGAGCCCGTTCGGGTATTTATGTATGCGATTCCCGAATGATAGGGATGTGGTATAATGGAGTTGTTCGGGAAATGTGCATTGTGCAATGCCGATTTCCGAACAATTTTCATATGCACGCTTCATATGCAAGAAAACCAATCGACCGAGTACCTCGTTGAAACCGAAGGACTTACGAAGGAATACTCTGCCGGACGAAACCGAGTATTAGCACTGGATAAGGTGTCGATGGGTGTTCGGCGGGGTGAATTCATTACCGTTATGGGAGCGTCCGGCTCCGGGAAAAGCACGTTGCTGCATCTTTTGGCCGGCTTGACCGAGCCGACCGGCGGTGGTGTTAAAATCAATAACATTGCTCTGTCCAAGTTGAGCGATGTGGCCCGAACGCGATTTCGACTCGAAAACATCGGCGTCGTTTTTCAGGCGTTCAATCTGATTCCAACGCTCACGGCGGAGGAAAATATCCTGTTGCCGTTGCTCATTGAAGGCGGGAACAAGATGCCGACCGCCCAAGTTGACGAAGTGCTTGAATTTTTGGACTTGACGGAGCGGCGTCGGCACCGGCCGGATTCTTTGAGCGGCGGCGAACAGCAACGGGTCGCGATTGGCCGAGCGTTGTCGATGAATCCGGCATTGATTCTTGCGGACGAACCGACGGGCAATCTCGATTCGGGCAACAGCGAAAAACTTTGCAAGTTGTTGCGGGAACTTTGCGATAAACAGCGGCGGACGATTGTGCTTGTTACGCATGATGCACATGTTGCGTCATACGGCGATCGGTGCGTTTTGCTTAAGGATGGACGCCTGGCGGTTTGACGATTCCGCCTTTTTTTGGTAACATGCAATGGGCGCGATAAGAGCATCGCGTTGCAACACGGCGAAATCCTTCTTATGAGTCACGCAGAACGAGTCCGCCGTTTGGAGCACCAACCCGTCGGCAGATTGCTCCTCGCTTTCTCCCTGCCCGCTATTGCCGCTACCATCGGGACCGCCGCTCACGCAATCATCAACCGGATTTTCCTCGGACAAATACACGGAGACCTCGGACTCGCAACCATTACCGTGACGCTCCCCATCATTACCCTTATGATGGCATTCGGGATGACCGTCGGCATCGGCTCCAATACGCTGATTTCCATCCGACTCGGTGAAAAAAAGAAGGATGAGGCCGAAAAAATCGTCGGGCAAGCCCTATTTCTCTTCACCATACTCGGCATCGCCTTCACCGTACTCGGTTTGCTTTTTCAAGAACACCTACTTCGGCTGTTCGGGACGAGCGAACGCGTCATGCCGCATGCCAAACAGTATCTTGCAATTATGTTTTGCGGTGTGTTTTTTCACATGATTTCGTTCGGCGTGAGCGGTTTTCTGCGGAGCGAAGGCAAAACGCACGTCGCGATGTTCACGATGCTGATTATGGTCAGCCTCAATATCTTTTTCGATTATCTGTTTTTGGTCGTTTTGCGTACGGGCATTTGGGGGGCCGCATTGGCAACGGTTTTGTCCCTCATCTTTTCGACCGCGTGGGTCGTTTGGCATTACACATCCGGCAGAACTCTGCTCCAATGGCGGCTCAAATACTTCCGCTGGAACGGCGAACTCGCCAAAAAAGTTTTTGCACTCGGTATGCCGCCGTTTATTATGCAATCCGTGACGTGCGTCCTGCAAGTGGTTCAACTGCGTCAAATTGCCTACTATGGCGAACTTTATGGTCGGCAACATGGCATCGAAAACGGCGGCGATGTCGCGCTTGGGGCGTTTGGAATCTTGTTTATGGTTTGGATGGTCACGGTTTTTCCGATATTGGGCATCAATCAGGGAGCGCAGCCGATTATTGGCTATAATTTTGGAGCGAAGGATTATGGCCGTGTTGCCAAGACATTGCGGTTGTCGATTTTTTACGCAATGGGTTTATCTTTCGTGTTTACGCTTGCTTTGATGATATTTCCAGAGGTGTTATTGCGTTCTTTTACGGGCGGAGCGGATGGCGAGGCGATGCTTGAATTAGCCTGTAGGGCGGCTCGGATTGCGTGTTGTCTTTTGGTCGCGGCGGCGATCACGATCGCGTTATCGGGCTATTATCAATCGGTGGGCAATGCTCGGATGGCGATCGTATTAACGCTTTTTCGTCAACTTGTCGTATTGTTGCCGATGTTGTTGATTGCACCGTATTTTTTGGGGCTCGACGGCATGTGGCTTGCATTTCCGGTAACGGACATCATCGTGTTGGCGGTTACGTTATGGCTCTTGAAACGGGAATTTGCTCGATTGAAGGCCATTGCACCCGGCAAGGAGTTAATCCATTAGGGCGTATCCATCATTAGATCAGTTGCCGGAATTAAGAGTGAGTGCTTTGCAATAATTGATCAATGCCGCCAAGGATGCAAAGGGCAACTGCTTGCATTCTGAACAAAAAAATGGTAGACTACACGGAGGTTTGAGATTTCTATAGGCAGAAGGTGCTGCCCTCCAAGACAAGAGCAAGTTACTGATGCAACAGAGCCAAATTAAAATTCTCCTCGCGACCTTTTTTATATCGGTCATACTTTCTTGCATTGCAAACAAAGCAACGGGACAGAACACGGCACAGCTGCCCCCGCAGAAAGCCGCTGTGGTAAAGCAACTAAAAGAAGAACTCGCCAATCGGCAATATCTTCTCGGCAGTATTACGGGCAATGTTTCTCCCCGTGAACGTAGACGCATCGTCGAAGATACACTGAATAATCTTGATCCGATATTGGTAGGGAAATATGTCGTTTTTCCTAAAAAATGGCTAAACTACATTGGACCTAATAAGCCGATTACAGTACAACAATTTGGACTCATACGGGATAGACTTGACCGTGTTTATGATGCTTACAAAGAACTGACCGGAAAAGCCCCCGGTGCTGGCGAAAAAGTTTTTATTGAAATTAAATCAGAACAATATTTTCGCAAAGCCAGCGGCGGACATTTCGCTGGACATGCCCATGCCAACGCGTTCTGCATCAATAAAAACGTTGTCCAAAACTCAATGGGTATGGGTATATTAATGCATGAACTCGCACATGTGTTTGCCTACGCAACCAACTGGGAGGTCAATGCGGAAAGTATCGTCCCCTTGCTTATGGCTTATGCCTATGAAACCATTCCCGGCGAAACTTCGGGGAACAGACACCGAATATCGAGGTTTGAAGCGGCACTTAATAATTTTAGAACAAACAAAATTGAGGCATTTGCACTTGATGATCCCGACGACAGCGGCTACGGTGCCCACGCATTCGACTTTTACCTCTTGGGGCTTGTGGATAAGGTGGGCTGGGAGACCTATAAAAAAGTGATTCGCACTTATGCGGACGAACCCCATGTAACCATTGCGAGGTTTCCGGGCGGACAGGCTGGCAAAGCACGAGACCTTTTTGACAGAATCGAACGTTTGAGCGGCAAACCGGGTGTCCTGCGAACTCTTCCCGACAGGGGCGAATTGTTGGATAAGTATTTTAGCGTCCAAGTTCAAAAGGCTCCGCCCTACGATTCGCCTTACGAGGATATATTTGAAGCAGCGGAAATGGGAACAGTTCGTGATGTCGAATCTTTTGTCAACAAAGGTGATGATGTCAACGCGAAAAATGCTGTCGGCTTTACGGCGTTGCACTATGCTGCGCAGTCCAATGATGAGTATGCACTTCCCGGAACAAACACCTATAATCGCAGTGTGGAAGTGATGAGATACCTTATTTCGGTAGGTGCCGATATTAACGCAAAAACTAATCTTGGCAGAACACCGCTTCATCAGGCCGCGAGGTCCAACGTTGCAGATGTGGCAGTCTTACGATACCTCATTTCTCAAGGTGCTGATGTGAATGCACGGTGCAATGCGGGCCAAACGCCGCTGGACATTGCCAACACGGAAGCAAAGAAAACGGCACTCCGAGCGGCTGGTGGACGGAGCGGACGATGATTGCGGTTACTGCACCCAGCGATAGCCGGTGCCAGCCCCCTGAGTTCCCGGCCCGATGCCAGTACCGTCCCATCTACCATCCTCGGTACCAGACTGACCAGGAGGTTTATCGATGGTTTCCCGGGCAAGACAGGATGCGCAGGTTCTACAGTTACAGAGAGTAATTCTCTGAGGCCGATTATCGCCGGGAGGAGGAATCCGGGTGTACGCTGTTCTGGGAATTAACTCATATTCAACATTGGCATGAACGATTATATCCCGGACGATGTGCCACACGTCTGCCGAATCTCCATAAACTTGTATTGATGGATATGCTATACGGCTGTCGATAGTCAGGTCAAATAAAGAATAAATCAAATTTTTTGATATTAACGTATCTTCGACGAGAATTCCTTCATTTTTTTTAGGCACTACTATTTGGCTACCATCCGATTCGTTCAGTATGTAATCGAAATGATTGCGATAATCCCTAACGTAGAGGCGGTTTCCATGCAAAACAAATGTTTTTGGTCTTTTATTACTGGCAGCACTACGCAGTCTCGGCATATAAACATTTTCTCTTCTTTGATTTTCTGTAATCTGCCGGTTCAGTTTACCGACTTCCTCGGCAAGTCTTTGCCGTTCGTTTTTCGCCTGCTGTAACTGCGTCCGAACATTTTGGGTGCTATCTTCCCAATCGATTCTTTCTTTTTCCAATGCCAAATGTTGGTGCAGCAGTTCGGCTTTTTTCACAGCTGCCGCTCCTTTTGCCTCCGAAAGTTTATGATACAGATCGGCACGTTCTATGTCTGCCGGGTTTAGCGGTTTCGGTAGAGTTGCCGATACGGTATAGAACAACACTCTGAGAGTCTCGATCTCTGCCGAAATCTGATCAAGTTCTTGCTGCGCTTCGGCAATTTTTTCCGGCGACAATGCTTCTGGTATTTTGATGGTTCCCTCGGTGTGTCGAACCAAGATCGCCAGCAAAATTGCAATGAGCACAATCCCCCCGAACACGTTACATATCGTGTCGAGAAACAATTCCAAACTAGATTTGTTAGCACGGCGTTTTCTCATATCAATCGTTTAAGGTTAAATAGGTACTTTCTCCAATGACTTGAAAACCAACATCGAATCCTTTGTTCCGAAGGTTTGTCACAATTGTATTATGCCTTACACGCGCATTATGTTCTCCGAATCGTGATGGGCGAACATATACAACGTAATGCTCCTTTTTAGGATCTCTTCTTGATACCCAATTATCAAATTGAGCAGCCGAAGCAAACGTTTGTTTGGTCGAACCATCCACCGGAATCACACTGATAACTCCCTGCCCATAATCGACGATGAAAGCCTTTTTGTCGGTATTTTTCGGAGCGACAATTCTCATTTGTACACCAAACTGCCCGGCACGCGGTTTCAGACCGGCAATTTCATCGGTCAGTTTTTTGATCTCTTGCTGGGTTTCCGTAAGTTGCCGACTCGCTGGATCATTCTGTAGTTCGTCAATGCGTTTTTTGACTTCTTCGATTGTTTTTTCGGTAAGGGCAATGTCCGTTTCGAGTTGATTAATGGTAGATTGAATGGCATCAACCTCATCTTGCGAAGGAGTGAAAATTTCCGATTCCTCTCTGCATTTCTGCATCTGTGCAATGGAGTCCCGCAGTTCCGCCTGAATAGGTTGAAGCGAAGCGATTCGTTGCCGGAGTTCTTCTTCGGTAATGGTCGGTTCCGGCGGAGCCGCTAACATTTGCGACACAAGATGGAGCAGCAATATCAACGTTATCAGAATCACTACGCCGACAACCGACATAATGATGTCTTGAAATGAAAACAGCGAAATTGGTGAATTGGTTCTGCGGCGGGACATAGTGTTATCTTTCCTCCTCTCGGTTGATCATCATTCTTAAATGGGCAACAATGTTTTGATTACAATATTCGGAGCAGGCATGGAGCAATTCCGCTTCGGCTTTTCGCATTGCCGTCGCACCAAGGTGCAAAAACAGAGCCAGCACGAGAGCAACGAGTGTTGTTTCAAATGCCGTCGCCAATCCGCCGGTAACAGTTTGCAAAGAACCGACCAACGCATCCATGTTGCCTCCCTGTTGTAACACGCTGCCGAACTCGCCGATGGCGATCGAAAGTCCTTGTACCGTACCGATAAAACCAAGCACAGGGATCGCCCACAAAAAGCCGTTGAGTAAACTGTACGATGTTTCGACGGCTTCTTCGTCTTGCTCGTTGTATGATCGTAAAATATCGCTGACTTCAGAAATCATTCCGATATTTTTGAGGTTGGACAGTGCGCCGATAATCCGGTTGAAGAGGAAAAACGATTTCGGCTGTTCGACCATGTGATTGATGTTTTGCATCACTTGATCGACCGTATTTGGCGAAAGAATGAACGTTGTTGACGGCAACAAGGAAATCTCTAATGCCTTCCACTGTAATCGGATTTTTGTCCACTTGATGCAGAGGATGGAAACCGACCAGAAGGCGAGAAAAACCATCACATACGGCGTGAAGCCTCGCAGGGTGAACATATCGGCAAACCAGTTGCCTGGTACCAGATAAAGGAGAGTATAGAAAAATAGCGTTGCAGCGAACGCAAAGGTTGCGCACAAACCGGAATGGACGGCAGTAAATCGACTGCTGCGCACACCGAGCCACGATTCGCTATCATTCCGAACCCATGAAAGTCGATTGTCTTGGTAAATATCGCTCATACGAAGTTTTATTGTTGGTAAAAGTTACAATTCTTTCTTATCCTAACGCTCAAATTCTCTGCCGACACCATCTTTTGTTATCAAGACGATTTCAAACATTGCCATCACATACGAGGCAACAGGGAGAACGATAAAGAGAAAAATCTGCCAGCCAATCGTGCGCCCAACCTCTGTTATGGAAATATCAGATGGAACAAACCAATCGACTATTATGTCGACTATTATGTCGACTCCAAAGCCCGCTGCGAAGGAAGCGAATGCGGCGTAAAGGCACAGAAAGATCCAAGGAGCCAAGCACACAATATGAATCACTCCCAAGTCGTTTCGTTTGGCATAAAAATCATGAACACCAAACATGCCAACGGTAATAGCAAGGAAAATAAAGGAGTGTCGACTTAATAATGGTATATTAGGCGGTTCAGACGGCTGATATTCTTTTTCCCTGTCGAACCGGAATTCGACTCCCATCGGAGTATTGGATTCGATGTTGTCTTCGAGAGTTTCCGGTTCATCTTGCGGTGACGGAGGTGTAGGTAGGGCTGAATACAGGAATTCGAACGTTTCGGCAACGTACCAATCGCTGTCATTTTCGGAAACTTCTGTTGTACGGGAAATTGTCCCTTTGGATTTTAATTCCATAAGTTTCGATTCGTCAAAAGGTCCATGGGACCTGCCGTTAATCCGAACATAATAGGGCATGGTAATGGTAAAAGTTAAGGGGTTAAATCTTTCTTTTCAACAAGCGGTAGTATTTTTGACAATTTTATTGCTTCTATCTCCGAAGCCGTTGACGCAAGCCGTTGATTGATGACAACAAACTGTTGCCTTCCCGTTTTTGCACTTCCGAAATGTCAGGAGATTGAGACAGCAAATTACTGACGTTTTTCTCTAACGCATTCAACCGGTCAAGCAAGTCATCTAGCGAATACTGTTCATTTGCCGACCGCGGAAAATCGTTGTATTCCCTGTGATAAACACCAAGTTGTTCGCTAAATTCCTGGTCGGCAACCAACTGTCTTTGTGAAACTCGTTGGTCATATTTACTCTTCAAGCCGATAAAACGTATTTGTTCGTCATCTGTCCGTTTCAATCTATCGGCTTGATCCATCGCAAACTTTGCAGCAATAAAACCTTCATTATCAATCAGCATATCCATCAAAATGTCGCTTGCTTGACTGTAATAACGTTCAAAGTCACTTGCCCTAACATTATCCTTGTCGAGAATTGATCGCAGTTGACGCACGGCTTCTTGCACTTTCGGCGACTTCGCTATATTCGATTTGATCGCAGTGAGAGTTCGCTCAATATCTTCAATCCGATTCTCCGATTCGACCTTCTGTAACATCGCCAACGCGTCCTCAACTTCAGATGCAAAGGAACGTTCCTTCAACGCATAGATAAAAAGGACAGCAACCAAAACGAGCGAACCGACAAACACACCGACGACAAGATAAAAGCGGCGGTTTTCTACACTTGTCAAATAATCCATTCGACTACGATAATGCAATTCCAAATCATCGGGAATCGGTTGATTAGCCTGCACTGCTGTATTGCATAGCGCATAGTGAAGATTTTCCAAGTCCTGTCGAGGTGTATAAACATCAAGTGCTTTCCGCAGTTCCTGGATTTCCCGTTGGAATTGCTCAATAAGTTCTACTTTAGAGGTCTCTTCTTGTATCCATTGCACTGCCGCCCGGATATTTTTCTCAATCGCCGTCGGCATTGTCATCTTATTGGCAAAAAGAACTTGCTGCATGGATTGATAAACCGTGGCAGCGTTGTCGTAATCGAATGCGGTGAAATGCTTCATCAACTCATCGGCATCCTTTTCCAATACGGCAACACCAATCTTTTGCCGATACTGCACCGGCGGCGAAATTCTCCATCCGGGTGCAGTCAGTTCACGATAGAGTGTTTGCAACCGAGCAATATCTTTTCTAGCAAGAGTATCCGCTATATCCTTTTCAAGTTCGCCGATTCGGACTCGTTCCAACATTTCTTGATCGCTCTTCCAATGAAAATTCATTGGGTCTGCTTGCGAAATAGATCGCAAAACAGCAAGCCGATCCCGACAAGGCGAATTGTTTCTGTTAAAAAGTCGGTGCCATTTCAGCAATGGTTCGAGCGATGCCATCTGTAAATAGCCATCGTTCAATTCCTGAAAAATGTTCGTTGCAAGCGGCGGCGGAATTTCAAGACCGAGTGCTTTACAAACATCAATCCAGTCTTGTCGGTCCTCAAAATCGAGCACATTGTACGTTTCGGTGATGTTGGGAGAATGCGTTTCTGCAAGCCGAACGGCTTCGGCAATGTTCCCGCCGCGAAGATGCGGCAAACATTGTCGAAGTCGCTCATTTAACTTGCTACACTCTTCGGCATACTGCTTGGCATATCCCGGCAGTTTGTCGGGTGATGCCATATTGGAATACGCCAAGGTCGTCCTAATGTCTTCAATAAGGTTCGTTAAGTCAGGCATATAGTTGGTCGTAAAGGGCTTGTATTATTTACTTTCTCGAAACAACAACAAATCGTCCGGTGTTTTTGGTGAATCTACTCCCAGTTTCAAAAGGTACGTGTGAATCAGAATCCTGCTTTGTGGTGGAGGAAAAGCTAAACGGGAAACTCTTTTATTTGTCTCTGCATCTAAATTAGGCGTCTGATATCTCATTTGAATCAGTTGAAATGGGCTACTAGTTCTGGTTTCTATCGATTCGGCGATGTAGTAGTTGGCATCATCCACAATAACCGAGCTTGTTATCGGTATCTGTGCAGATGGTGTGTTAACAATAGAATCTGGTGTCCACAAATCTATCATACGGGAATCGTTATCGAGGGATATTTTCAACTTGGCGAGCAAAATTCGATTCTTTATCCGAAACCACGCATCATCTTCTGCGTAATGCCACGCTTCAGTTTCTCTATTATCTATACCATCTTGCCATATAAACTGTAGTCCTTCATTTGTGAGTTCGATTTTTGCTATCTCAAAACTTTTTGATCCCACTATTGGTTTCATCACAGGATCAGTATATTCATCCATTATTGGTTCATCATTTTTATCCTTATCTATGTCCCCATCAGGAAACTTATAAGACAGCTTGAAAATTATGGGCAGTGTGGAATCGTCATACTCAACGTCAAACATAACATCCGAAATGTTTTCATGCGTTTTTGGATTTTTCAAATTAACAAAAGGAATGTATTCGATTTTCACATCATCCCGAAAAACGTGAAGGAATGCTGAATTTGGCAAGAAGAATTCGTTGTGGCTTTGCTCCGAATGTGACTTAAGCCCGTCCCAGCGAGCCGGTATTTGACTTAAATTGTAGGCAATCGCTCGCCGTTTACTTTCGATTTTTGCGTTATTTGATTTCGATAATTCATTTTCGTACTCTTCTTTATTGTTCTGTGCCTCTGTTTGTGCTGCTTGCAATTCATCTTCTCTCGTTGCCAATGTGCATTGTGTTGTCTCCAGTCTGTTCCGTGTTACCTTTAATTCTCCTTGTATCACATCCCGCTCGACCTGTTCCGTACCCAATGCGTTCTGTATTGCATCGCGTATATCCCGTGTTCTCGCTAGTTCTCCATTTTTTTGCCACAGTCCCACGCCTAGCCCCAAAACCAGGAGAATAAGCAACCCATGAGAAAGATATATTTCCCAATTCTTGCTCTTCGGCTTCGTATAATGCTGGTTTCCTATGCGTTCCACGTAGAAAACTTCTTCCACATGGGATTTGGACTTTTTGGATGCCACATGTGCCAGCACATCGCGTAACGCAGAATCAGATGGTGCCGACGTTCCCACCGTCGGCACCATCGGCGGCGGTTGGGCCGTTCCGCGTGCCCATTCGACATACTTGCCAGCCGGTGCTGCTCCTTGAGATTGCTGTAAATCAATCACCAATGTATTCGGCGATTGCCGAGCAAATTGGGATTCTTCCGTACCTGCTAAAAAACACTTAATCTGAATTTTGCCACCGCCCGCTTCGTGCGACTTCATGCTGTATGTGCAAAATGTAATACCCCAGCGCACCGATGATGGCAGCAACCCTAACGACTCTCCAATCAATGTTCGAAGATGGATGCCGCTATGCTCGGGTGTAAAAATGATACTGATAGGGTCACCTTTTTCGGCACGTTCTGCAACGACTCCTCCCCAACCCGCATCGCCAGTCATCTGCTCCCAAGCAATACATTTTTTCGCTAAAACATCAGTGGAAGATAGTTCTTTGTGAGGTAATACTGTCGGCTTTTCTGTCCATTGAGAACGAAAAATATTTTGCGTTGTCAACTCAGCAGGGCCGCCTGGCAAAGAACGAATGTCTCCTTCTTCTATTATCCAATGATGTGCAATGCGATTTGACCTGCCGCTATAATCGTTTCCGCAATCGGCAACTCGCGAAACAATATGCAGTAACATTCCGCCGGTTCGACGTATGGCATGCAAGTAGATGACCGGATTCTTGACACTACCCGGTGTGGCAATATGAGAGTAGCCGCTGAGCGCGTTGGCAACCTGACTCACATTCGGAGCCATGCCTTGCGTTTGTGCAACGATCCCAAAACCGGCATTGCCGTCCAAACAACGCGGTGCTGATGTTGATATTAATTCTTGAATCATAATACTATCTCCTTACATGATTGCTTTGCCGTTTTTAATAAACGGTACGGTACTTTTGTTCGCAAGGTATTGTGCGTGTAAAAACGGCACTTCTGCCCAAATCGGCTTTACATTGATCGGGCGGTAACAAAGCGGACGGATGCCGTCTGCATCGGGTTCGCCAAATTCAGGCGGACCGCCTGTCGAACTCACCGCAACATACGTCACTTTTTCTACTTCTGCCTCTGCCGCTCCAACAAGACTCGGAATCAACTCCAGCAACATCACACGCCATATCTGCGAATACTTCTCCACACGTTCCGAATTATAGTAGTTGATGATGCCATCGGCGGTCAACTTCCAAGGATGCTGTTCTTCCGGTGCCTTACCCTTCGGGAATTTTCCTCTCCCCAACTGTATCCATGCATCGTATTTCGTCAGTACAATGATGAGCGGTATTTTGATCTTTTCGTGTGGCGGCAAAGAGTTCAAATTCCGAATCTGTGTCAGTACATTGTTCAACACGACTTCCTGTCGGATTGAATGGATACGGCTTTGTATTTCGTTCTTTGTGTCGCTCTGCGATTTCATTTGAGGATCATTTACCGGCTCCTTGCATTCAGCACGGAAACGAACATCTTGTGTCGGATCGAAAACAAAGAGCAGCGCATCGGACTGTGCCATATGCCGTGTTACTGGTGTTTCAATACTATCCCTGCCGGGCAAAAAGTGTTCGCCAGCATTGTCATACACGCAGACTACTTGCTGTGTTTTGTTTGCCTTTTGTAAAAGCGGATGATTCGGCATCGGCTTCGTCGTGTAGGTGAACGGCTGCGCTAATTGCGTCGGGATACCGTTGACGATCGTGTTGTTGTAAATATCACCACTCACTTCGGTCTTATCAATTCGTACTAACTTATGCGGATCATCGCTGCCTGTAAAAAGAGTCGTTTCATACTCGACAATCCGTCTGTTAGACTGCGGATCCGTGTCGGTAAACAGTGTATGAAAACCTTGTACCATCGTTTTACGCAACTGCCAAGTCATGGAAGCGAGAAAATATGATTTTCCCGAAGCGGGCGCGCCAGCAATCGAAAGAAAAAAGTTGTTCAGATGCAGCCACGAAGGCGGAATTGCCAAATGACATTCAGGACATGCCATTTTTTCGCTGGCAACTTCACGCGGATCGAGTGCGACACAGGCTTGATTGAAGCGTTGCGGCAAAAAGCGGATTCGATCACGAGGCAATTTGGGATCGGGAGGTAAATCCAATGATTCAGCAATAGACAAAAGTTGATCCGTCGGAAAGTCCTGCCAACAGTGTGGACATGATAACCGGGACTTAATCCTTAACGATTGACGTGAACTTGTTGTGGTCATAAATAGTGTGTTTAATTGTGGATTTGAAAAAATGTTGCAGATGCGACTCTTCAAGGGTGTAACCACTATACAGCACGCAATGCCACCATCGCGTCTGCCGACTGATTAAGGATGGTATCACCATCCGAGTTTCCCGCGATCGTGCTATCCATTATTGAGAGTGCCCCAACGTTGTAAATCCTGCCACCAAACCGTGCTGTCGCATTTTCGGCGATCGTGCTGCTCGTTATTGTGAGTGTACCTGTATTGTAAATCCCGCCGCCATACCATCCTCTCGCATTTCCCGCGATCGTGCTGTCCGTTATTGAGAGTGTCCCCCAGTTCCAAATTCCACCGCCGCTGTTTGTTGTATCCGTGGTATCCCCCCCCCGTGATTGTCAGGCCTGCAGCGATGACGGACGAAGGGGTGCCAACAGACATTACCCCCGATGCTGATTCGCATCCAGCATAAGCGGATTTGTCCCCAGACTGACAACGGTAACACTCCCATACTGAGCGGCATTGATATATGAAGGCCACTGCCGAGCCACCGAGCGTAATGCGATTCTGCGTTGCGGTTGTATGCACGACGATGATGTCATCCTGCGTTGTCGTGCCGACCTGCGAGATGGCATTGCGAAGTGCTGCTTCAGAAATGTTATCCGCAGCGATTTCAATGAAATTGTAGCGTTCCCAATCATCGCCCAAATCAAGATCGGTATAGGCATCTTTGATGGCACTGAAGAGGCCTGCATCGAGCTTTTCGCGGCCTTCGAGTTCCTCGATGCGGCAGGTGCGACCGCGTTTTCCCTTGCTGCCGCTTCGGTTTCTGTGAACATTGCGATTGGAATTGTTGCTGAAAAGGCGGCTGAAACCGAAGTTGCTCATAATGTAAAAGGTCAAGGGTGAAAATAAAACCGAGCACTGGCAACAAAACATCGTTCAAAACAGGAGCGATGCGTTCAAAAGATGGTTTCTTCACACCGACCAAAGTGTTGCAGAGTTATTTTCATCGAAAAACCCAATGCGGAAGATTTTACCATTGGACTTGCGCAGACGCTCCCTTTCCGGGAGTGCGCCACTTTCCAAGTCCAAAGGTCATCTTCACTCGGCATTGCCGCTGGTCTGTGAAGTCAACCAATCCGCATCACGACTTTTGGGAAAATCTGACACGGCTTTTGAATTGCTGACGTACTCTAATTCAACCCGTTCCGGTACGAAACCGAATCGGAATCACTAATTATTGCGGGCATTATAGCATGCTTTGTAGACGAATGCAAGTAATTCGATTTGACGGATTTTCTCCGAAGGCGAGTCTGAATCGTCCGGGAAGCAAAAGTGCCGATTCCGGCACATTGGAATCGGCGGCACATCGGTTATCCGTTCGCTCGGTAATTTTCTTCAACAAGTGCGCCGTCATTGGCAGCGATGGCAGAATCGCCGAAATAACAGACATAACTTTAACTGGGAGAAATCAACCTTTTCCTTGCGAGGTTTCCATTGCCTACTCCAAAGATTGTCCATAGAATTTTCAAAGCAGAATCGTGAAAAATGAAAATCACGCAGCGAAGCAAGATAATTGCCTACCGCTTGCCTTGTGCAAACGGGGCTTCCCAGTGCGTCTTCTAGCCATTCTCGTACTCCCTAACCCTACTGCGAATTAGGTGATTTCGCGTAAATACCCGAGAAATCCCGATATTTTTGTAACATTCGGAGCCCCAAGTGGGTGTAACACTACACCGCTTCTAGCTTTACGCCAAGTGCCGGACCCCGGACTTGAACCGGGACACCCTTGCGGGCGGGGGATTTTGAATCCCCTGCGTCTGCCATTCCGCCAGTCCGGCAAAAACTTATAACCACTCAAAAAACAATAGATTCGTTCGGAAACTTCATCACCGCCACTCCAGCACACACCAGAACGCCCACCGAACATGCCCATTATACATAAATACAACCGCCGTACAAGTGCTCCCGTTCGTGCCGTAAGCGTGAGCCCCGATCATCCGTATCCGCATCTGGCATAATTCTTTTCCGTTTGTACAATACAATCTATGGAATCCTACATCGAAGCCCTTCGGCAGGAAATCGAATCCGCTCTCGACCAGGCAACGCAATTTAGTGCAGATTTCGAGGAGGCCGACTGTCCCAATCGACTCCGCGATGCCATTCGCTACAGCCTGCTCGCACCCGGCAAACGACTCCGCCCCATCCTGGTCTTGACCGCGTACGAACTGTGCAGCAATTCCGTCCAACCGGAGGAAAAAGGCAAAAATGCCGTCGCAACTCGGCATCGTGCAATGCCCGCTGCGTGCGCCGTTGAAATGATTCACGCCTATTCGCTGATACACGATGACCTGCCCGCGATGGATAACGACGATCTGCGGCGAGGATTGCCGACCTGCCATCGGAAATTCGACGAAGCGACCGCGATTTTGGCTGGCGATGCGTTGTCGGCCCTGGCCTTCGAGATGCTCGGCAACCTCACGCCGCCGGAACTCGCAGGCCGATGCTGCAAGGAACTCGCCGTCGCTGCCGGAGCGTGCCAACTCGTCGGCGGACAGATGGATGATATGTTTCCGCCAGCCGACTCGCTTGGGAAACGGGAAATGATGGAACGCGTCCATCTTCGCAAGACTTCCGCTTTGATGCGGGCATCGCTCAAACTCGGCGGAATGATAGCCGGTGCGGCGGAACGGCAACTGGCCGCATTGGATGAATTCGGCAAGCATTTTGGGCTGGCATTTCAGATTACGGATGATTTGCTTGACGTTCTCGGCGACGAGGCGGCGGTTGGGAAACGGTTGCGAAAGGATGCGGAGATGTCGAAATGGTCGTATCCGCATTTTCTTGGCATCGAAGGGGCGCAGCAGGCTGCCGAACAGGCCGTCGGCGCTGCCGAACGGGCACTGGACGTATTTGAGTGCGATGCGTTTCCGGCGAGGGCGTTGCGGGGCTTGGTGCAACAGTTGCCGAATCGCCGGACGTGATGGCCGTCCTGCAACTATGTCGGCACGAACGGGAAACATTGCACACGACCGGAGGACATTGCGCAAGAGCGAGAGATATTACACAAGAGCCGGGGGCGTTAGCCCCCGGGTTCTCGCTCGCAATTCCAGGCGAACCCATTGACTTCGGTTTTCGGGTCAGGTAGGATGCACGGCGATCGCTCGGCATTGGTGCTGAATAGTTGTCCAAAACCCTTTAACTCGGTTCATTTCATGTGCAAACATAACCTTTTTTTCTGTGCTTGGATGATAACTTTCTTTTGCGTTGCCGTTACGGGAGATGCCGTGCGTGGGGCAGATGACTTCCAAACAATCACAAGGAAACTTTCAGACTATTATTCCCAAAACGGCTACGCCCCCGACTTGGATGTTTTTTTGGAGTTGGTCTTTAAGGATAGGCAAAGTTCCCCGTTTACTAATGATGAATTGGCAGCATTGGAAGATTTACTAGCTTCTCTCCAAAGACCAGCAATTTCAAAAAACCAACTGCTCGCGTTGTTTAGGAGCAAGAGAGACTCTGTGGGAACGTATCACGCGAAATATGTTACATTATCTGAATTTTTGGATGGCGAGATTGTTGACAGGCGCGAGGAAAAGATTGAATTTACGTTTAAGAGTAATAAATATTTTATTGACCGACTGCCCACAGGCGAGTCTCGCCTACAGCTCGGCTATGGGGGAGAAGCATTAATTGCGGTAATGACTCGTCCAGACGGTTTTGCAGGAGGTTCGATTGGCAGTCTAGATCAAAATACTACGCTCCCTTTTGATATTGACACCCCTCTAGTGTACGCAATGTTGATTAATTCGACAACTGTGGGATCTGAAGGTTTTGCTTCGATTGACATGGTGCGTTTCCTTGAAGATCCAACTGTTTTTGTGTTTGAAAAAAATGTAGAGTTTAATGGGTTCAATTGCCTCGTTGCTGGCAATGCGTATGACTTGGTTTTTTTGTCGCCGGACTTGGATTATTCTGTCATTGGAGCTTCGATCTATCAATATGGATATGATGAGAATCAGCGGACGGTTTCCTATTATTTGTATGGAAAAAGTCTTTTATCTGATTTTGTGGAGTTTGACAATGGGGTATGGTTGCCAAAAACTATACAGGTCTTTCGGTATGACGAGAAGGGTGACTCTACATTTAGGAAAACTGTTAAGGTTTCACAGATAGAAGTCAACAAGGAAATTGACGATTCGTATTTTACAGATTTCATTCCAGACGATATTTTTATTGATAATAGAGACACGGGCGATTTTTTTCACTATAGAAAGGGAGATAATCTTTCCATCAACGACACCCTCAAGTCCGTAATCAAGAGCAAGCGGACCTGGTTCCTCCAATACATCAGCCTGACGGTGGGCTGCATGTTGATCCTCCTCGTTGTCGTCGCCAAATACATCAAATACCTTAAGCGAAAACAAATGTCATGAAACACATTATCGGCATCCTAATTGCATTATGCATGACGTTATCCGCTTACGGCAGGATGCCGACGGCTATCAATCATTCATTATTCCATAATGGGCTTGAAAGTTCATTTTTTGTTCAGAAGTTGTACAATTTTAATTTTCGCTTCTGGCTTTGTTTCGCCGGGCAAGGACGGCACTGCCAACTGCACCCGCCGTTTTGCCTGTCCAGCGGCAAGTTTTGCCTCCCACACCTTCCTTGACGCATTCTCTCCAATCGTCTTGGATGCCTTCGTCGCCGTATTGTCGGCGATTGTTCTTGCTGGCTGTGCCTTTGCTACTTTTGCTTTCGCCATCATTGTACTCCTTTGTGAAAGTTATAGGAACTGCGACGTGCAATTCCCTGTCTGGGTTGTATCACGAATCGTAAATCTGACAAATTTACAATCCAAAGTTTTGCTTTGACTCTCTCGTTCGTTCGATGTC
>Ga0099364_10005183_pt1 | contig 19459 bp, 15 predicted proteins | sample TergutTh196P3_FD_73070 | JGI IMG/M metagenome (GOLD analysis project Ga0099364, IMG submission 73070) | Microcerotermes parvus P3 segment gut microbial communities from Pointe-Noire, Republic of the Congo - Th196 P3 | ecosystem: Host-associated > Arthropoda: Insects > Digestive system > Gut ...
CTGCCACAAAGTAGCTTTGATGGTTGATGGCAACGGTAATCAAATCTGTTGCTCTGTCGAAAACGCCGTTAAGGTCTTTAAGATTTCCAATCTCGCTTATGTGCCATACACGCACTGCGGCGGGATTTTCATTTGGTTTCAGCGTGTACGGCAGTCTGACTGTAAGCGGCACATCTACTTTCGCACTGCCAACGAAAACATTTATACTAACAACAGTTTCGTAACCTTTGACTTGTGCCGCTTGTATACCACGGAGTTCACTCATAGGGATGACCACTGCCTCCACTGTTATAAGTGTTGCCCCGGTAGGCGAGGCATCGGCTAACTCTGCAAGTGCTTTGGGCGACAAAGTGACTTTTCCGGCGGGGAGTATTATCGTGACAGCAACTCCCGCGTTTGCACACGCTTGCGCCACATCTGCGCTGAACATTGCTGCCTTTGCGTTTTCTACACCGCTTAAATCAAAGATTACACTGGGAACTGCCTCGCCGCCTTGCTTTGCAGCGGCGGCAATGGCATCGTTTATTAACTTGGCTATCGTTTCATTGTCTAAGTTGAACGTGACTGTACCGGTGACGATGTTCACCGTTATGGGAATATCCACCAATCCGCCGTTTCCGGGAATCGTAGTACCGCTTGTTGTCTGTCCGGGTGTTGCGGAGTACGTTGTGACGTTGCCTGACGGGATATAGCTGCCACTGTTGTTACCTGTGTGTCTCCCATCGTTGACATTGTTTTTATAAATCGTCACCATTTGTGGGCTAGGCGTAAAGCTATATATACCGAAGTCAGCCACGCTGACTGTGATATTCCCCTCTGTCATTACGCTTGATAATTCTATAATCCATGTTTCGTCGGAGCCGTAAAGCTGCTCACCTTTGACCGCCACGCCACTACCATTAGCGATAGTAATGTCACGCTCTAATAAACCTAATACTGGTTGATTGAATGTAATTATTACACCCGCGCTGTCCTCTGTACCGCTCGTACCGCCAATTTGTGTTGCAGTGAAAGAAACATCGGTAGAATAGGCAATGAACCTTGCTTCAAGCGACCTATCAGTTGTGGCTGTGAATGAATACGCTTCTTCAGTACCACTAATTCTGATGCCATCCTCGTACCAACCTTCAAAGATGTATCCGTCGTTTGGAATTGCGAATAGAGTGACCTCATTCTCAATCGTATAACTCCCCTCACCCAACACTCGTCCGTTTGTTGATTGACTTACGGAAATAATAACATTTATTTGTTCGTCATCGATAAATAAAAAGGAGTAGTTAGGCTCAGCGTCACTAAAACCGGGATTGACCGTAATTTCAAGATTATTCGTAAGCGGTATACTTTGATTTATAGATTCGGATATAACATTACCGCTCTCATCCGTTTGCCATTCCGCATAGTGCATCACTCCGTCATCATATGCGGAGATTTCAATTCTATAATCATTTTCAGAAGGGAAAATTAGTGTTTTTGTTCCATCTTCTACAAACAATACCAAAGGATTATTCTCATCATAAGGAATCGTTTCGTCGATAATTCCGCTTGATATTGCACCTATTTTTTCTCCTGAGCTATTATAAACGGCCACGTCAACCGGGCATTTTATAGATACTGTTTGATTAAAAGTTATGTGTATACCTGCTAGTTGAGCAAGTGACTCATTACCAAGCACGTATATATTTGTTGGTAGAATTTTCTTTTGAAATTCAGACTCTAAACGTGTCAGACTCTCAATAGCATCATATATATCTCTATCCGGCAATACATTTTGGTGTTTAACAACCTCAAATATTGATTCACGTTCAATTAGCAGGTTTTGTGCTAATAATTTAATTTGAGATTGAGTCGGATATCGAAAAGCAGGGAGTGAACCCATCCATTGTACCAAGCTACCAGCATATTCATTGCTTCTGTTAGATAAAACCGGACCTAATAAATGACTCCTGAAGTATTTCAACGTCAACGGTTGCAGTATCTTGTTTTCATTCTTCAATAAATCATATTTTTCTATCCTCACAGCATGCTCATAATTAGCAATATATTGTGAATTTTGAAGCTGTCTAAAGATAATGTTAAAAACGGCACTGTTTCCAGTTACTCCATTTTCCTTAATTAACTCATTGATGCCACCTCTTGCATGAATAAAAGCATACTGCAAAGCACTAACATCAGCTTCTGTATTTGTATAACGTGCGCGTATTTCCTTAAAGAACTTTATAGCATCAATGGGATTTTCTGTTTTTCCTGCAGTGTAAAAATCCTGTATAGCTCGTCCGAAATCCGTTAGTATTGAAATCATGCTAAGTGTGTCATTTAGACCGATTAAAGTGTTACGGATACGTATCAGCTCGCGTTCCTCGTCAATTAAGTGAACACCGGAAAAACCCTCTCTGTATCGAGTGGTATTAGTAAATCCTTGAGAACCGTTAAGAGAGTGTATTAATTTAGCTTTTATCAACACACTCGGGTTTAAAACAAGCTTTGCATCGCTACTATTGCTGTCAAGTAAGTATTCTTGAAGTTGTGTAGGATGCGGAGTAAAGACTCCCGAATTGTTGTTAAAATCGAGTCGCCCTACTTGATAGACATAATAGGTTTTATTATCAATTCGCGGACTGTAGAGCAATTTGCCTTCAGTCCTGATAATCTTTTCAGCGTCTTCCAATTTGCCGCCGCCATCTATGCCGAAGATATCGTTCCTATCGACAGCTTCGTGGAATACGAAAGCTGCCAGAGCTGCGTTGGTTACATTGTCGTAGACTATGACGACCAAATGATTTGAGGTTATTTGGACAATATCTTGGTTATGGCCGATGAACTCCGCTGATTCCATAAGGTCTCCCATATATAGTATCGGCATACGGTGGTCAACACTGTATGCTAGTGTCAATATCAGGCCGCTACCATTCGGCCCGTCGCTTAGAGTGAACTCATCCACACCGACCGCCACTATATGTCCGGCTAGCAATCGAATCTCGCCGGAGTTCATAAGCAATTGAGTCGCTCTCCATTGATTGTCAACTCCTTCATCTAGCATATAGAACTGGGTAATACGTGGGTTGAGTTGTGAAGTATTAGCGACGGCAAGTGTCTCGTAATCGTTATTGTCATCGGCAACGCTGAATATCCCAAAGCTCGAACCAACACTCCTAAGAAAAGCAAAGCGCCTTTGGGTGCTTGTGTTAGAAATCGTGAAATCCCCACTCTCAAAAGCTATGACACCCATTGGCATCACTGAACCTATCATAAGCAACATTAACGCAAATGCTAACGCCTGTCTTGCATACTTGGCTATTTTCCTAACAATTTTTTTCATAATGCCTCCTGTCTTTCTCACAAGATTCTTCACTGCGTTCAGAATGACAAACACAATACACGCCTTTTAGGTCACCCCTCTTTTTTATAAGCAAAAGCGGGGTGACCCGTTGGGCTTACAGAAGACCATTGTTGCTCAAAACAGAGCAACTCAAAAAGCGCGCAGGGGGCATCAATGCCTTGCCTACGCGCTAAATTCACGTTTATTTACGTTTTCAGCGTTATGTACACGTAAACCACGACCGTCACTACGAGCAAAATCAGCTTGAAAATATCTGTACAAACAGATATACTGACTGCGTCGTAGCGGCGGGTAATTCCGTGTTTGTAGGCGTTGAGTTAAGGTTCCCCTACATTCGCCGTGCGGTGCGTCAACACCCCACGGTCGCTGCGGCCCTTTGTATGGCCTTTCCAACTGAATAGTACCATAGGATTTAAGTATTTGCAAGTGGTTTTCCCACCTTTTTTCGGTAGAAATTCACGGCAAAAAGTGTTGCCCGTTCTTGGAAATGCTCCGAAATTAAAGAAATAAAAAGGCAAAGTGCTTGTCGTCCGTTCTTACAATTATATTGACCAACGGACAGTTTTGGAAGCTTTGGCTGTAACCTTGATTTATATATGTTTTTGGCATAAAATAAAGACATTCGGGAAATGATGTACACAATTTACGCCGGATGATGCGTTTTGCTGAAAGGTTTTCCGATTTTGAAATTGTGACGACACTGTCGTCACAATTGTCATGGTCACATTTTTTAGATATTCTACCAGTAAAAACGGTTGAAGCCCGACTCTATTATGCGAACGAGGCAGTACAGAGAGTTCTTAGCGTTCAAGACTTACGTAGGGAGATATCTCGCAAAGCTTACGAACGTAGAGAAATTGCAAATACTCGCACAAATGAATCTCACGCATTGCCGTTTAATGTTTTTAAGGATCCATACTTGCTCGATGTGCTAGGGTTGAAAGATAATTTCGATGAAGGCGACTTAGAAAAGGCGATACTATCTGAACTCGAATCCTTTTTACTCGAATTTGGAAATGGATTTTCTTTCGTCGCGCGGCAAAAACGCATGACAGTTGATGGGGACGATTTTTACCTCGATTTGCTTTTTTATCACCGTGATTTATGCCGCTTAGTGGCGGTGGAACTTAAAATTGGCAAATTCAGGCCTGCTCATAAAGGAAAGATGGAACTATACCTTAAATGGCTTGATCAACATGAACGGCGTGAAAATGAACACCCTCCAATTGGCATTATCCTTTGCCCGACTGCTAGCCGTGAACAAGTTGAGATGCTCGAACTTAGTAAAGCGGGTATCGCTGTTGCGGAATACTGGGCAGTTATGCCGCCAAAGGTTGAATTTGAATGTAAAATCAGAGAGATACTCGAAGAAGCAAAAGAACGATTAGCCCGTCGCAAACTGCTGACAAACGGCAGTATTCAGCGTGAGATTGAATATTTCTATGAACCGAAAGACGACGATGATGATGATGATGATGAGTAACTCATCATCAAAACAATCCTCTATTGACAGGAACTATCTTAGAAAATACAACCAATAATCAAACGAAACGATGAAAACAATGTGTAATGACAAATAAGACCCAAGATGATATGATAGATGTGGAAGTCATAAATCATCTTGGGTTTAATGTCTATGAAAAATGTAAAGGCTAATGTTAATCTAAAGCTCGAAGGTAAAGGGGTTATTGCGCTTGTTATCGTTATCGTGCTGATATTGGCGGGGTTTTTGTTTTTCGTGTTGAGCGACACGCAAGGCTCAGCTCCGCAGGGTGTCGCAAACGGCGGTACAAGCGGTGCTGTTGCGGAACAAAATCCTTCGGCACAGGCGAACGCCACTTATGTCGGCAATCTTTCGACACGGCTGTTCCATTATCCTGATTGCAGGTATACGAGTCAGCTTGCTGAAAGAAACGCTGTGTATTTTAGTTCTCTTGCCGAAACCGCCGGGTATTCGCCTTGCTCCGTCTGTATGCCGGGGTAAGATTCTTCGCTGCGCTCAGAATGACATCGGCACTGCGCTCAGAATGACATCGGCGAAGGGGTAAGATTCTTCGCTGCGCTCAGAATGACACGGTGGTGAAAGAGTTTGAATGACGGTTACTTCTTCTCCAATAACTGCGGGAATCTGCTTAGGATGTTGGGGATGTCGATGTTTTGCGGGCAAAATGGTTTACACAAGCCACAGGCTGTGCAGTTTGACGGCTTTTTATCTTCACTCAAAGCATTATAACCATCGAGTGCCAGCCATGTTTTTTCAAAACATAATTCATTATATAGATACATCAAATGCGGGATATCCAGACTTTGCGGACAACTATTCGCGCAGTAGCGACATGATGTGCAAGGCGCAAAGTCTGACATATTCTCTATCGCTTTTTTAAGCGCCGCGTTTTCTGTTTCGGTAATCGGGTCGTCCTTGCTAAACAACTCGATATTCTCTTTAATCTGCTCCATCGTGCTCATACCGCTCACGACCGACACAAGGTTCGGCAAACCCTGTAAAAACCTGAATGCCCATGAGACCGGCGTATCATCGGGACGCGCGGTCTTTAGTATTTCTGTCGCTTTTTTGCTTGGTTTCGCGAGATTGCCCCCTCGGACCGGCTCCATCGCAAATACGGATAAACCGCGCTCTGTAAGCATATTGTATTTCTTGTCCGCTTCCTGAAGATCCCAGTCGAGATAATTAAGCTGTATCAACGCATACTCGAAACAATCACCACGCCAATTCAAAAACCGCTCCAGTGTGTCGGGGTACGCATGGGAAGAAAATCCCAAATGCCGTATACGCCCCGCTTTTTTCTGTTCCAGCAAATAATCGATGATCCCGAGTTCTTCATCTGTGTATAATGCGTATGTCTGCTCACAAACATTATGGAGCATATAAAAATCAAAATACTCCGCGCTGCACTCTTTGAGCTGGTCTTCAAACACCTCAGCGGCATCTGATACAAATTTCTCGCGCATAGTCCCAAAAGGCGCGATCCTGATTTTATTGCCTGCCCGATACATAAAGTTACCGGGCATTTTGTTGGCAAGATAATAGCTGTCTCTTGGGAAATCGGATACCGCCCTGCCAAGAACACGCTGGGAATCGCCTGAGTTATAGAAATATGCCGTGTCGAAGAAATTCACGCCGTTTTCATACGCATACGCTATAAGCCGCGCCGCCTCTTTTTCGTCGATTACATCTGTGTCGGGTGTCACCGTAGGCAGGCGCATACACCCGAAACCCAACTGTGAAATTTGCTTGTCCTTAAAAACCTTGTAAATCATTGTACCCTCCTTGCAGCGACCGCGAGTTCGTCGCATCGATTATTATATTCGTTATCAGAATGTCCTTTTACCCAAACAAAAGTAACATTATGTATTGCCAGTAAAGGTTGAAGCCTCTGCCAAAGGTCTATGTTCTTCACCTCGCCGCCCTTGCGTTTCCAACCCATCCTCTGCCATGACTCCAACCAGCCGAGGTTTATTGCGTTCGCTGCGTATTGCGAATCTGTAAAAAGCTCAACCTCACACGGCTCACGCAACGCTTCAAGCGCTTTGATTATCGAAATGAGCTCCATGCGGTTATTGGTGGTATTCGCCTCGCCGCCGGATAGTTCTTTTTCGACACCGCCATAAATCAGGATAGCACCCCATCCGCCCGGACCGGGATTACCGCTGCACGCTCCATCTGTGTATATGTATACTTTCTTCAAATTAGACATTACCCCTTGACTAATGGTGCTTGTTTGACATATTATATGTGATTGCAGTGAAGATTTCAACTATTTGTTAGGATTTAGGATTTAGGGGCTAGGATTTAGGAGACGAGGGTTACGGGTAGGATTTAGGATTCTATCAATTAGGAATTAGGAATGAGGAGTTAGGAGTTTTTGCTAAATTAGAAATGATAATGCAGAATTGAGAAATACTATTTGATAATTGATACCGCTTTTTTCTGCATTCTGCATTCTGGTTTATTCTTTAGGATTTAGGATTTAGGAGACGGGGGTTACGGTTTTGTCCGTAATACTAAGAGGAATGGTACATATATGCTGGAAAAACTGATAGCGATTGAAGAAAAATATAACGCCATTGAGAAACGTATGCAGACGTCGGAAGTATATTCCGATCCTATCGCTTATACGAAACTTGCGCGTGAGCAAAAGGAGATACAGCCTGTAGTTGAAGCGTATCGCAAATATGAAAAAGCCCGGCATGATATGGATGGGGCGCAAGAGCTTATGAGCGACCCCGAATTTAAGGAGATCGCCCAAGAGGAATATGAAACCGCGCGTGAGGAAATGAATCGCGTGGAGGATGAGCTTAGGGCTTTGCTTTTGCCGCGTGACCCGAATGACAGCAAGAATGTTATTATCGAGATTCGCGGCGGCGCGGGCGGTGAGGAAGCGGCGTTATTTGCGTATGCCCTTTACCGAATGTATACGATGTATGCTGAATCCAAGCGTTGGAAATCGGAAATCGCAAATCTTAATGAAACAGAGTTAGGCGGAATCAAGGAAGTCAGCTTTATGATCGAGGGTGACGGCGCGTATTCGCGTTTCAAGTTTGAGAGCGGAGTACATCGTGTACAGCGTGTGCCGGAAACAGAGGCTTCAGGGCGCATCCACACCAGTACTGTAACCGTTGCGGTTCTCCCCGAGATGGAAGAAGTCGATTTTGAGATCAATGCGGGGGATTTGCAGATAGACACTTTTCGTGCCAGCGGGGCGGGCGGACAACACGTAAACAAAACGGAATCCGCCATACGTATCACACATCTCCCAACAGGAACCGTTGTGGAATGTCAGGACGAGCGCAGTCAACACAAAAACCGCGACCGCGCAATGAAAATCCTTGTCTCGCGCCTTGTTGAAGAAGAACGCCGCAAACAAAACGCGGAGCTTGCCGCCGAACGCAAGAGCCAAGTCGGGACAGGCGACCGCTCGGAGCGTATCAGGACATATAATTATCCACAAGGCCGCGTGACCGATCATCGTATCGGTTTGACGCTGTATAAGATAGAGCAAATACTCAACGGCGATCTTGATGAAGTCGTTGACGCGCTGATAATGGCGGACAGGGCGGAGGCGATGAAAGCGGATTAACGCTACTGAATTAGGAATTAGGAATGAGGAGTTAGGAGTTAGGGGTTAGATACTTGTTTGCGTCTGGATTGCCGCGTCGCTGCGCTCCTCGCAATGACGGGGTTGGTTAAGAGTTGCGGGGGATTTAGATTCTTCACTTCGTTCAGAATGACAAATACGAAGGATATTGAATGACATCGGCGAAGGGAGTTAGTTCCTATGAAAACTGTTGTTATTACTGATAATGATCTTTCTTTTGCTGTGGGGGTTTTTCTTCGCGGGGGGCTTGTTGCTGTGCCTACGGAGACGGTTTATGGTCTGGCGGGCTGTGCTGTGAATGTCGATGCTGTCAAGAGAATCTACGAAGTAAAGGGGAGGCCCGCTATTAAGCCGCTCAGTCTGCTTGTGCCTAATCTTGAAGTCGCGGCGACAGTCTGCGCTGTGATTCCCGAAGACGCGAAAAAACTTGCGGATGCTTTTTGGCCGGGCCCCTTAACGATCATACTCCCCTGCGCCGAATCTGTGCCTGATATCGTGACTGCGGGTGGTGATACTGTAGGCGTCCGATGCCCGGATCATCCGAAAACACTTGAATTTCTGAGACTTGCGGGTCTACCTGCCGCCGCGCCGTCCGCGAATATTTCCGATATGCCCAGCCCCAAAAATGCGGCTGATGTTTTGAGCGTATTTGACGGTAAAATAGACTGTGTTATCGACGGCGGAGAATGTCTGTTGGGTGTGGAATCAACCATCATAGACCTTACATCAAAGCCGTATCGCATTATCCGTCAAGGCGCGTTGGCGCGGGAAGAAATTGATAAGGTAGTTGCATTATGAAATTAGTCGGTATAACAGGCGGCAGCGGCACCGGAAAAAGTTTTGTCTTGCGGGCGCTTGAATCTCACGGTGCGCTCGTATTAAACGCAGATGAAATATATCATGAGTTATTAAGGCAAAATGACGCGCTCAAAGCGGAGCTTGAAGCCGAATTTTTGCACGCCTTTTGCGAAGACGGCGAAGTAGACCGCATGATTCTCGGAGAAATTGTGTTTAACAACCCTTCCGCGCTGCATACCCTCGAAACCATCACACATAAATATATCATTACCGAGATTGAACACAGACTCATGCACTGGCGAGCATCAAGCGAAGCGCTTGCCGCGATTGAAGCCATTGCGCTTGTTGAAAGCGGGTTTGCCCAAATCTGCGATACTATCATAGGAGTCACGGCTCCGCAAGAGCGGAGGATATTGAGGATAATGGAGCGAGATGGAATCTCCCGCGAAAGCGCGGAATTGAGGATAAGCTGTCAGAAACCGGATAGTTTCTATGAGGAGAATTGTGATTACCTACTGGAAAACACATACGACTCATCCGATGTTTTTTATGTAGAATGTGTGAAATTTTTCGATGAAATAGTTACAACGCATTAATTCTCTCTCGCAGACTTGTCTATGCTCTTATGTTATGTTACAATTCAATAAGTTTGGTTGGTTCACATAAATGAGCGTAACGTTATATGAGATGAGTAAAACAATGAGAAAACGCAACAGAAGTATCACAAGCCAGATATTGATCATATCAATTATTGCTTTGATTTCAATCGTAAGCGTCATTCTCGCAGTTATAAGTTTCTCAATGCTTAGCCTGACAGACTCGGTTGTGCTTGATGTTATCTCACCTATGTCATTAACCGCCGCAAGGAATATCGGAGAAAACTTAAACCATATCGCGGAGCGTCTCTACCTTTCCCGTTCTGATAGAATAATCACCTCGGCAATCGCATCGGAGCACGAAATGGAGGTTTTTGCGGAGACTACTCTTGTAAGCATGGATTTCACATGGTTGGGCCTATATGACGTGCACGGTCTTTTGATTGCCGGCACGGACGGTTGCCCTGAAAGCATTTCCGAACGAGACATCTACCCCAATTTGATGATTTCGAATGAACTCTCTATGGAAGCCCTCCCGCTCGGAAGTAACGAGACGGGTATAATCATGGGCTTGCCGATACATAGAGAATGGCTGCAAAGCATCTATCTTGTCGGTAGTTACGCTTATAACAACTTGGGTGAAATACTGCAAAATGTCAGCATCGGAGAAAACAGTTTCGCTTTTATCATTGATAATAACGGAACATTAATCGCTCATAATCTGGACTTAGACGTTGATTCCATAGATTATTACGGTTATGCCGTTTTCGGAGTTGGCGACGATACCGTAAATGACCGGATAAACCCTGAAATTTTCTCACAAGCAGAAGGCTCACAAATGATCAGACTAGGCGGCAGCCGCTATTACTTCAGCTATGAGCCAATTCCGACCACAACATGGTCTCTGGGTATCCTAGCTCCCCGCAGCGATTTCACCGCGCCTTTTAACGATGTTATAGTCAACATCCTTATTTTCGGTCTAACCGTTCTGATAATTTCCATAGTTTTTTTCAGAACCTTTCTGCGCCGAGTTCTCACGAAACCATTAAACAGGATCATGGAGAGCATATCCTTGATGGCAGACGGGCATTTTGACTCCAATGCGCTTAAAGACCTCTCGTCTCGTTCGGATGAAATCGGTCAGTTGGGAGCGGGTTTCAACACCGTATCAGAATCTGTTCATCAGATAATCACTGATGTCTCTATCATCACACAGCAGGCAAGTCATGGCGCATTAGGCAAACGCGCCGACATTGGCAAGCACAGCGGGGATTTCAATCTTATCGTCTCAGGTATCAATGCCGCGCTTGATGCTTTCTGCGTTCATCTCAACGCAATACCCGATGCTTTTGCCCTGTTAAGTGAAACCTATGACGACATTTTTGGCAATAGCTCCTTCGATAATTTTTTCGCGCTGCACGAGCGTTATTTAGGCGGCGATGCATGGCTCGCCCGCCTCGTCAGTTCCGGTCAATCAGACGCGCTGCCGCAAGAGGTTCAGGCTTTGTTCGCTGTTGGCGATAATCACAAAAAAATATTCACCGCTGATATCAGTCTTTTGGAAGACAGCGATGATGAAGTCACTCACTACTATTCTTTGACGTTAAAACGGGTCGATATCGGACGTATTCAGGCTATCGGAGCAGACGATTTTGTATGTGTAATGCTGCTCCTGACCGATATCACTCAACTAACTAAAGCTAAAGTTGACGCCGAAGTTTCGAGCCGCGCCAAGAGTGATTTTCTAGCCAGCATGAGCCATGAAATGCGTACCCCAATGAACGCTATCATCGGAATGTCAACCCTAGCCCTTTCCGCAAATGAAAACGAGCGAAAAAACTATTGCCTGAACAAAATCGAAAACGCCTCTACCCACCTCCTGAGTGTTATCAACGATATTCTTGATTTATCAAAAATCGAGTCCGGCAAATTTACCCTCTCCTATGTTGAATATGATTTTAGAAAGATGTTAAATTCTGTAATAGACATTATAATATTCCGCGTAGAAGAAAAAGAGCATACTTTAAGCGTCAAAATTGATGAAAGTATTCCGCGAACATTGGTTGGCGATGATGTAAGGCTTGCGCAGGTTCTCTCAAACCTGCTCGCAAATGCCGTAAAATTTACGCCCGAAGGCGGGACGATCACCCTTAAGGTTGACTTGATTAACGAAGACGAAAATGGTAATTGCAGAATCAGCTTTGAGGTTATCGACGACGGCATCGGCATCAGTAAAGAGCATCAACTCCGCGTCTTTGAATCTTTTGAACAAGGCGACACCAGCCTTTCCCGTAAATACGTAGGCACCGGGCTCGGTCTTCCCATCTCTAAAAACATTGTGGCACTGATGGGCGGCAACATCACCGTTAAATCCGAGCTAGGTGAAGGCTCAACCTTCTCATTTACCATCTCCTCAAAACGCGGCGCAGGCTCTGCCGATAATGTTCAGCCGGAGAAAAAAGAACCGAGCGCAGCCCTCGGAACAGATGGCTGTTTTCGATCTCGCCGCATACTGCTTGCCGAAGACATTGATATAAACCGTGAAATTGTTTTGGCTATGCTGGAAAATACCGAAGTCTGTATTCAATGTGCCGAAAACGGTTATCAGGCATATATGGCTTTTCTTGAGACTCCCGAAGATTTTGATTTGATTCTCATGGATATCAGTATGCCTGAGATGGACGGAGTTACCGCCACCAAGAAAATCCGGGAGCTTGATATGCCAAAAGCGAAAGAGATCCCAATAGTCGCAATGACCGCGAATGTGTTCAGAGAGGATATTGATAATTACATTGAGGCCGGAATGAATGAACACTTGGGGAAACCTTTGAACTTTAAGGATATGTTATATGTTTTGCATAGCTATCTTGACTAGATGGTATTTCCGTGCGATAATGATTAGTGTTCTGCGAACTCACCATAGGTTAGGATTTTGAAACATCCTAATCCCTATAATCCTAAGCAGCCGTTGCCGTGCTATGTGTTCCTTCACCGCTCATTATCGTCATCCATATCCCTAAATCCTAATCCTAAAATGAGGTGTAATTATGAAAAAAGCTATGTTATTGCTAAGTGTTTTGCTTAGCCTGCTGATGTTGGTATCAGCTTGTACTCCGCCTGCTACGGAGGCCGGCTTGGAGCCTCTCCCGCTCCCTGAGCCTCTCCCACCCCCGGAGCCTGACGGCGGCCCTTTTGGAGTGGATGTGAATTACAATATCAATACCATTGATGATCATCTCGGAAGGCCGGATGTTGCTTATATTGATATGCGTATGCTTTATGACCCTGCGGATTTTGAATCCATTGGCGGGATTTCAAGGCTTACCCGCACACTTCCGGGTTATCGCATAGTCCCTCTCCCGTATATCGCAACTTTGTCGGCAATGCCGGTAGCCGGGGCTTATGAAGGCGATAAGCTCTTTGAAATCACTTGGGGTGATAACGGTGACATCCTTGCTTGTGTGCCAAACTATGCGGAATCGGAAGCTATCCTCAGCAACCTATTCCCAAAAGACAAGGCTATTTTCCTCATGTGCGGCGGCGGCGGCTATTCCGGGCTGACAAAGAGTTTTCTCATCTATATGGGTTGGGATGAGAACATGATTTACAACACGGGCGGCAACTGGTACTACGAAGGTAATTCTTCGCTTGACTTAACACTTCCCGGCGATGAATCTGTTATTACCACATGGGTCGCGAATTACTCATTCATTGATTTTGGTAATCTTACAAGAATTAGTTAAATTATAGCAAATTATAGTAGGTATTTATGAGCAAAGTATTCGGTGAGATTCTCAGCAGCCTCCGCCGCGAGAAAGGGTACAGCCAACGTGAGGCATCCGCCGATCTTGGTATTTCACAGGCGCTGTTATCACATTATGAAAACAGTGCGCGTGAGCCTAAACTCGAATTTATTGCCAAAGTGTGCGACTATTATGATGTGAGCGTTGATTACATATTAGGTCGCGACAAAGAAAAGAAACCACGGGTCATCCCAAGTCCGCAAGACTGCGAAAATTCGCCCACCTTTCTTTTGGCAATAGATGATGTCTTTGAGTTTCTTGTCGAGACAGGCGATCCAGAGCTTTTCGCGGATGTTATTGACTATCTCACTGTTTTCATTGATAATATCACGCACATACTTCGCGAACCATTATCGCCTTATGAACCGTCCCGCGAAGTCAAACTCAGGCTCGCGGAAGAACAGTATATTGATAGAATAAAGAAAATAAATCTTACCGCCTAAGCAATCGTCGCCGTGCTATGTGTTCCTTCTCCGCTTTTTATCGTCATCCCTGCGATAAAAAGCGCGCTCCGTTTCCATGCTCCGCTTTCCGGAATCACATACCACGTCTCCTCATTCCTAACTCCTCATTCCTCATTGAATGAACTAAATCCTAACCCCTAGGAAATAATCTATGCTTGAAAATGTTCGTAATTTCTCCATCATCGCTCATATTGACCATGGCAAATCAACACTTGCTGACAGGCTGCTCGAAAGATGCGGTGCCATAGACGAGCGTGAGATGGAAGACCAGATACTCGACAATATGGATCTTGAGCGTGAGCGCGGTATTACTATCAAAGCCCGCGCTATTCGGCTTGTCTATAACGCAAAAGACGGCAAAGCCTATATTCTCAACCTTATCGATACACCCGGTCATGTGGACTTCAACTACGAAGTATCACGCTCGCTTACGGCTTGTGAGGGGGCGATACTTGTCGTAGAAGCGGCACAGGGTGTCGAGGCACAGACGCTTGCGAACACATATCTCGCGCTTGAACATAATCTGGAAATATTACCGGTCATCAATAAAATCGACCTTCCCGCTGCCGACCCGACCCGCGTCATATCAGAGATTGAAGAAATCATCGGCATACCCGCGGAAGGCGCTCCGGCTATATCGGCAAAACAAGGCGTTGGGATCGATGAACTGCTTGAGCGTATCGTTACGGACTTGCCGCATCCGAAAGGAGATGCCGAGGCTCCGTTAAGAGCGTTGATATTCGATAGCCAATACGACGCGTATAAGGGCGTTATCGTTTATGTTAGAATCATGGACGGTGAACTGCGGCGCGATACAGAGATAAAATTGATGTCAAACGGCTCGATATATCGTGTCGTTGAGGTCGGCCATATGCGCCCTGTTGGAATGGACGCTTGTGAATCACTTTACGCGGGTGATGTCGGCTATTTCACCGCAAGCATTAAAAATGTCGGAGATATGACCATAGGCGACACGGTCACAAACGCATCAAACCCCGCCACAGATGCGTTGCCGGGGTATAAAAAGGTTCAGTCTATGGTGTTTTCCGGGTTATACACGGCAGATGGCGCGAAATATCCCGACTTGCGTGAGGCTTTGGAAAAACTCAAACTCAATGATGCCGCGCTGTCATTTGAGCCGGAATCTTCAGCCGCTCTTGGTTTTGGTTTTCGCTGCGGTTTCTTAGGCCTTTTACATTTGGAGATAATCGTCGAACGCTTGGAGCGTGAATATAATCTTGACTTGATCACAACAGCCCCAAGTGTTATTTACAGAATCACAAAATCAGACGGTGAAGTCGTTATGATCGACAATCCGCTTAATTATCCCGACCCCTCACTGATAGAGACCGCCGAGGAGCCGTTTATCAACGCTTCGATAATCACCCCGACCGAGTTTGTCGGTAATCTGATGGAGCTTTGCCAGACCCGGCGCGGAGAGCATAAAGAGATGATTTATCTCGACAAGACCCGTGTGGAGCTGCGTTATGATATGCCGCTCAACGAGGTCATCTATGATTTCTTTGACGCGCTCAAATCACGGAGCAGAGGTTACGCTTCGTTGGATTATGATTTTCAGGGATATCGTGTGTCGAGCCTTGTCAGACTTGATATTCTACTCAAAGGTGAAGTTGTTGACGCGCTTTCGTTTATCGTACACAAAGATAACGCTTATGCCCGAGGGCGCAAGATAGTTGAAAAACTCAAGCAAAACATACCGCGCCAGCTATTTGAAGTCCCGATACAGGCGGCGATAGGCGGAAAAATCATAGCGCGTGAGACTATAAGGGCGTTACGTAAGGATGTTTTGGCGAAATGTTACGGCGGCGACATCACGCGCAAAAAAAAGCTGCTTGAAAAACAGAAAGAGGGCAAAAAACGTATGCGCAGCTTGGGGAGCGTAAACGTTCCCCAAGAAGCGTTCATGGCAGTGCTGAAGTTGGATGAGTAGGGGTTAGTTTTTTCAATTAGGAATTAGGAATGAGGAGTTAGGAGTTAGTACCTAAATCAAGATTCTTCGCTTCGCTCAGAATGACACGCCTAAATCCTACACCCTAAATCCTAACCCCTTGCAGTCAGCAGACTGCATCGGGGTTTAACAGCCTTCGATGGTTCGCATTGCTTCTATTGTTCGGGAGAACAGTTCGTCTAATTCCCAGCCGAGCATTTCTGCGCCTTGCCGTACGATGTCACGAGAGCATCCTGCGGCAAATTTTTTATCTTTAAACTTCTTTTTAATACTGCTGACTTCCATGTCGCATACTGACTTTGAAGGCCGCATGAGCGCTGCCGCGCCAATAAGCCCTGTTAGCTCATCACAGGCGAACAGTAGCTTTTCCATAAAAAACTCAGGCTCGTCTTTCACTCCTGTCAGGCCCCAGCCATGCGACATTGCCGAACGTATGATGTCTTCGTCAACCCCTTCATTACGCAGGAGCTCACTGCCCTTGACGCAATGGTCGTCAGGGTACATCTCAAAATCCACATCATGGAGCAGGCCAACAAGCGCCCAATGCTCCTCACGGATTGGGTCATACTCTTTCGCAAAATAACGCATGACCTCACCAACGATTTCTCCATGCCGCATATGAAAAGGCTCTTTATTGTATTTTGCTAAAATCTCTCTCGCATCTGCATAGTTCATATTTTTACCTCCACGTTTTGTTTTGCATTATACAGGAGATGGAGTGCAGTTTCAATAGGGGTTAGGATTAATCTCATCTACTGTCCTCGTATGTTTGTCGATACAATGCCATAAGCCTCGGTACTTTTAGTTGTGGCATTGCAGGAGTTGTGGTTGGGGAATTTGGATTTAGATTCTTCACTGCGTTCAGAATGACAATGGCGATTTTTTGCTATTACATAGCAAAAAAATGTAGAAAATAGTAAAAATAACTAAAAAAGGGCTTGACAAGAGGCGTAACTTATGGTATATTGCATAAGTAATCGGTTTGTTCAGTTCGTCGCAACGATGAGTTCATGGCAGACAGGGTCATTAGAACCAGTTGGCACAACCGCGGAGAAAGTCCGCCGGTATCCCGCAATGGGAGCTATGGTGTGCATAGGCTGCATCGGAGACGCACGTTTGATGAATGAACAGTTCCGGAATAGAAAGGTGGCTTGCATTTGAAACAAAAGCACCACATTTAGCCCCGCATTCGCGAAGGACGGATGCGGGGTAGTTCTTTGTGTTGAAATATGATATACTTGTTAGGGGTTAGGATTTAGGATTTAGGATTTAGGATTTAGGGGTTAGGGGTTAGGAGTTATTATTTATGAACAAAGATTTTGCTGAGTTGGCTCTGGGGTGTTTTTTTGAGATTTCTAAGATTCCTCGGGGGTCGGGTAACGAGAGGGCGGCTAGTGACTTTTTGGTTGAGTTTGCTGAGAGGCATGGTTGTGAGGCTGTTCAGGACGAGTATTTTAATGTCCTTGTCAGAAAACCCGGAAGCGTGGGGCGCGAGAACGAGCCTGCGGTTATTTTGCAAAACCATATCGACATGGTTTGCGAAAAAAACGCGGGTACAGAGCATGATTTCCTCAAAGACCCGATTATTCCGATTATAGACGGCGATTGGGTTTTCGCCCGCGGGACAACGCTCGGCGCGGATAACGGCGCGGGTATGGCGGCGGCTATGGCTGTAATTGCTTCTACAGATATTTCTCACCCGCCCATAGAAGCTGTTTTCACTACCGATGAAGAAGTCGGCATGATCGGGGCGGCGAATTTTGACGCGGCTCTGCTTAAAGGCAATCGTTTGATAAACCTCGATTCGGGTGCCGATGCAGCCGTAACCGTAGGCTGTGCCGCAAGCGCTGATGTTGATATCACTATACCGATCAAAAAACAGTCGTTTCCCGCGAATCACACCGCTCTTGAATTGACTGTCAAAGGGCTTGTTGGCGGACACTCCGGCGTGGATATACATAAGGGTTTCGCAAACGCTAATGTTCTTATGGCAAGATTGCTCAAAGATCTGTTTGACTACAACGGCATCTTTTTAAGCACGATAAACGGCGGGGCACAGAGAAACGCTATCCCGAGGGAATGTTTCGCCATCATCGCCTGTAAAGAGGACCATTTAGACACCGTTATACAGGCCGCCGAAAGTCTTGAGACCACATTCAGGGCTGAATTCCCCAAAGAGCCGGATTTGACCATTATCGTGAATCCCTCGGAAACAGGCTCTCATGTGATGACGGCGGAGACTTTTGGGAAAATACTCAATTTTATCACAACCGCACCAAACGGCGTATTAGCTATGAGCGCCCATATAGACGGCCTTGTGCAAACATCCACCAATCAAGGGGTAGTCATTACGGGGGAAAATGATGTAAAGATTTTGATTTTCCCGCGCTCATCTTCTTCAACAGAACAAGCGGAAACCATCAGCAAATATCTTACCCTCGCGGAATCCCTAGACATAAAAGCAAGGGCATTAAATGAAAAGCCCCCGTGGGAGTATAGGGAAGAATCCCCGTTGCGTGACATTGCCGCAGATATATTGTGTGAAATATATGGCAGCAAACCTGAGATAATGGCTATTCACGCCGGTCTTGAATGCGGCATTTTTCTAGAAAAAATACCGGGTGCCGATGCGATCGCGCTCGGTCCTCTGATCCTCGGAGCGCACAGCCCCGATGAGAAAATGTCGTTGGTTTCGTTTAACAATATCTGCGAGTTTCTTGTAAGGATTTTAGGAAAGATTTAATAGTAGTAAGCAATGAAAAAAGATTCTTCGCCTATGTCATTCTGAGCGTAGCGAAGAATCTGAGAAAGGATTTCAATATGAAACTGATGTTTTACGGAGCGGCGCGTGAGGTGACGGGTAGTTGCCATTGCGTTGAGGTAGGCGGCAGGAAGATTCTTGTCGATTGTGGATTACAGCAAGGCGGAGAGGGGACGCAGAAACAGAACTTCCCTTTTCATGCGGGTGATATTGATAAGGTCGTTATCACTCATGCCCATATCGACCATTCGGGCAGGCTGCCGTTGCTTGTCAAACAGGGTTTTCGCGGCAAGATTTACGCTACAGAGCCGACTTGCCAGTTGCTGCATATCATGCTCCGCGACAGTGCCTATATACAGGAATATGAAGCGAGGCTACGCAGTAAAAAAAGTCGCCGCGCCGGTGCCGACTCACCCGAACCGCTTTACACGCTTGCTGATGCGGAAAAGGTTTTCCCATTACTCGTCCCCTGCCGCTATGAAGAACAGTATGATATTCTGAAAGGCGCGAAGATACGCTTTAGTGATGCCGGGCATCTTCTCGGTTCGTCATATGTTGAAATGTGGGTCAGCGAGAGCGGGTTTACAAAAAAGCTCGTTTTTTCAGGCGATATC
>Ga0099364_10005184_pt1 | contig 19458 bp, 10 predicted proteins | sample TergutTh196P3_FD_73070 | JGI IMG/M metagenome (GOLD analysis project Ga0099364, IMG submission 73070) | Microcerotermes parvus P3 segment gut microbial communities from Pointe-Noire, Republic of the Congo - Th196 P3 | ecosystem: Host-associated > Arthropoda: Insects > Digestive system > Gut ...
GGACGGCAAGTGCCGGCCAGCGTGCAATGTAGCCGGTCGCGGCGCATGAGCGACTGTGTTTTTGCTTACTTTTTGCACAAGCAAAAAGTAAGTGGGGGTTTGGGGGCAAAGCCCCCATTAAGGGACAAGGGGTTTGGGATTTGCCCCCATTACAAGGGGAGCGGGGGCGAAGCCCCCCCATTGTGCGGCGTAGCCGCGCTTAAAGGCGGCGAAGCCGCACCGATTGCGTGGCGCAGCCACGCCAATTGTCAATTATCACAAAAACCCCCAAAAATCTTTGTAAACATTTACCACTAAATTTTTACCTTTTCCCACTTTACAAACCCCACATAACTGTAGTATAATAATACTATATAGACTTTATTTACTACAGAGACATCGTCGGTAGTAATTGTTAATAATTTCACAAGTCGCTGAAAAGCCTGTTGTGGCGGGCTTTGAACTACTATTATTGGAGGGTTTTGTCTATGAAAAAACTACAAAGGGCCGTTGTTGACCCGCGTTCGGGTTTCACGATGACGGAAGTGCTGATTACCATTGCGATTATCGCAATCTTGGCGGCGGCAGTCTTCCCCATTGTCTCGACTTTCAGGACTCGCGGAATGCAATCGAGCAGGGAAACAACCGCGAGAACCATCTACCTATCGGTGCAGAGTGAGCTGACAAAGCTACATATGGAAGGCACGCTGAAAGACGAGCTGACCGGGCATCACTTTGTCTGGGACGCGGCACGCGGCAGGTGGCAACGCGACAACACAGGCGAAGCCTATCAGCTTAACGGCGGCACGATGAACGCCTTCAATGCCGACGGCTTTACCGGTGTCACCGCGCTCGCCCTCGAAACGCAGGGTATAACTTTCGCGGCCAACACCGAGCTTGCGGTAGGTTCACCCAACAGGGACAACATCCGCTACATCAGCAAACCCGCAGGGTACACCCTCGGAGGTTGCGGCAACGCGGGCTGTGCGGCAAACCCCGCAACCATGACCCCCACACCGACCCGGTGTGAGCTTTGCTGTTTCTTTGTAATCCTGCAAAGAAGTATCACCGACCCCATAATCTTAGACAGCGCAATCCTCATGGAATACAACATCTTAAACGGTGTCATCTTCTCGATTTTCTTCGGAGACTTGGGTCAGACCCTGTTTATATACGACGACCCCGCCAACTGCACAGGCTCTGCACCCGGTTGCGTGCCCGGTGTCCGCGGCAACTGCGACCCCTGCCTTAATAATGTCACAGGGCCACGCGGTGCGCTCGCCGCGTCCATGGACCAAGCGGCAGTCGGCAACCAAGGCTTTTACGGCTCGGATACAACCGGTGCGCCGCTTGACTTGTCGGAATTGACCGAGGATATGGCAAGCATCTTTGACGGCACGTTATGTCCCGCAGTCACCGACGGTAGCGGCACTGTACGCGCTTGCGACCACACCAGCGACCCCGCCCGCGCTTTTGACAATACTACAGGCGGGTTTGAAGGCACTTGCCGCAGACTTGAAGGCGACCGCAACGTCCTCTACGCCGAATTCTTCGTCAGAATCAACGACCCCGCCAACCCCTTTAATTACAACTCCGACTACGAGTTTTCAATCGTAACCGCAGACTCAACTCGTAGCTCTCCCAACGTATTATTCTCAATGACACAAACCCCGGGGCAACTCGCGGCACTCGACACCACCTCGCCGTTCTTGTCGCTTGCGGCGGCAGTAGGGCCGGGCGGCACAGGATTCTACAGAGTTCCGAATGACGTATCCGGTACAGATGTACCTTATATGATAAACGGCCTTCAATTCAACAGATATATCTGGGTAATCGACCACATCGGAAGCGACACATTCAGCAGTCTCGGTAGTTTTAGTACGACCAACGCGACCAACATTCGCGCCTACGTAAAAGGCACAGGTAGCCCGAACGGCGTCCTTTCCACAAGCACCGCGAACACCCACTACGCAACCGAAATCGGCTCGGGCAACAACCGCTACGAAATCCGTTCGGCGCGACACCTTAATAATGTAAGGGCGAATGACGACGCCGACTTCATGCAGACCACAAACCTTGACCTCACCGGAGTAACCGCGTTCACCCCCATACCGAGTTTCAGCGGCAGTTACTTCGCGAAAGATTTTGAGGCACAAAACCTCAATATAACCAACGCAGTCACCGAAATATTCGACACTATCGAATCCACAGGCGCGGTTCGCCAGTTGACCCTTGAAACTGCCGAAATCACAGGCGCGGGCGCATTGGCCGCGACTAACAACGGCACAGTTTCGCGGGTGCTCGTGCGGGATTACATCATCAACGGCATAGTCGCGAATGTCGGCGGCATTGTCGGCAGTAATAACGGCACGGTCGAGGAATGTCTCGTGCTTACAAGCGAAATCAGAGGGAACGCGGCAAGCGCAGGCGGCGTAGTCGGCGCGAACAACGGCGCGATTGACCGCGTATCGGTCGAGCGTACCGACATCATGACTTTCCTCTCGTCCTCCGCGGTCAACGCGGGCGGCATAGTCGGGACTAACTCCGGCATTGTAATCGACGTCTCGTTTATCTCCACAAACTTCAAGGAAGATGTTCCCATGAACGGCTCGTCAGTCGCGGGCGGTATCACAGGCATGAACTCAGGCAGTGTAACCCGCGCATTCTACTACGGCCCTGCGCCCGTTGACGCAAGCGACCAGTACTTCCCGATAGTCGGTGCGGGAACAGCCCCGGTAGACAGTTTCTACTTAGCGGGTGTCACCTACAAACGCACCGCCACAGGCACAGGCGGTACCCTCTACAATATGCCCGTTAACTCACCGAACGGCGGCATACCCATGCCCTCGTCCGCTATAACCAAGGAAAATCTCCGCTCACTATACAGCTTTTCCGCAGACGACCTCATCAACTGGACACAAACGGCTCTGCACCCCTACCCTGTTTTGCAGTTTTACAACGACTTGACAGGGCGGCGATTCCCGCAAAGCCCGCACTGGCCCGTTGCCTCGTCCGAGCTTGGCATACATCAGCGGGAGTGGAGCGACCACTGCAACACAGGCTTATCCCCCTGCTTTGACCTCTGCTGTAATTTCGTCGGCGCGCACGACCCCAACGACAGAATCGGTAATCCCGTAGACTTTATCAACGGCGATTTCAATCTGCCGATTAGATACCCCACGTTAGTGCCGCTGCCCTCGGGATTTACACCCATAGCGGGAACAGCGCGTGACTTCCAATTATTCGGACACGCCGGAGTATGGAATCCGAGTTCTGCTTTGAACCCTTTCCGTTGGTTTATCCCCTCCGAACCGACCGATGCGACCCGCACAAACCCCAACTTCCCCTTCACACAAAACCATTACACCGGGTCTGCGTTCCATCACGGCGGTCAATACGCTTATTTCAAGGACACCTTTGTTCAAGGGTGGAACACCAGACCTACAGTCGCGGCAGACTTCTCCAACGCGTACTGGAACGCAATAGAGTTTCAGAACTACGACCCGGCGTCAGCCGGTTCAGGGCGTGCAAGAGCAAACTATGCCGGAACAGGCGTAAACAACGCATACGCCGAGCTTAACGCCGAAATCCCCGGCACTCTCTACCAAATCGCCCCGACCTACACCGACGGGCAGGAACTCTACTATTCCTATTACCACCAGTCAAGAACCCAAGGGCCGGGCGGTAGCTCTTTAGCCAGCCCCACCGACAGAATGAGTTTCTATCTTTCGGAACTCGTCGCGGGAGACCCGCCAATTATCGAAAACGCCTCACAATTGCCGGCGCGTAACCAAAAGTTGACCCTCATCAGACCGTCATGGTCGCCCCGCGTAACTTCGGGCGCAAGCGCGACAAACCCGAACCCTGCCGCATGGAACAACGTCCACTACGGCTACAGATACGAGAGAGTTGACGGCGGCGGCGGCGCAGGCAACCAAACTTTCTCATGGAGCATTAACAACCCGAGAGACGCCACCGTAACACAAATAGGAACAGATTCTCACCTCTTGAGATTAGAGATTGACTTCGATGCCTTGGGGTTCACCCCCGGCACAGGCAACGCAACTTTCAACGTCAGCTACTTAACAAATGCGGGAAGTGCGAGACGGTTCGTAGTCTGGACCGACCTTTCGGGAACAGCCGCAATGGTAAATGACATTTCCTTTGCCACTGCCACAAGGATAAACACAGCCGCCGCATCCCGTGTCATCGAAAGGAGCGGAGCGTTAACAGCGGCATCGACTTCTTCCGGCAACATCACCCTCCCCAACCGTCTCATACGTAACGGCACGACCTATGCAACCGTTATTTATATACTAATCACCGAGAATAACGACAACGCAAACGAAGCCGCACGCAACAGAGGCGGCGGTTCGCAAAACGAATTCTCGCGGCTCAACAACGCAACCTTAACCATGTCGGGAACAATGGCATCCGACTGGATTGACTTCAACAACGGCGTAACAGGCCTGCGCCGTTACTGGGAACAGCACAATCCCACCGGTGTCAACTGGAACTCCCCCGCCCGAGTATATGTCTATGACGTATGGATTGGCTCGCGCCCGAACGGCTACGGCGTAACCTTCATCTCCAACAACGACCACAGCGGTATCGGCACAACCACCACCTACGGCGATATCAACGCACTCGCGGGCGCAGTCGGTATGTCGCGGGATACTTTAGAGCGTAATATTATCGGATACTGGGGTGTCGAGAACGGTTGGAAACACTATTACGGTATCTACACAGTGCCGAACGGACAGCGGCAGACCGAGTTCGCTTTCCAATCCAACCGCGCCGACGCCGACACCGGTAACTACTTAGCGGGCATAAGCTTCAAAACCCCGTCATTCCTCACCGCTACTACTAATATAGTATACAAGGGCGGCTTCAGGGACGGCGAAAGGGCGACAAGTGTCCTGCCCGAGACCGATTTGCGGGTTGAGATGTACATCGCCAACCACGGCGAAATCCCCGCAGACAATATAATAGTAACCAATCAGCTGAACCCATTCACCGAGTTTATCACCTACGAGGGCAACATCACCGTCACCAAGACCTACTCCGACGGCACACCCGACGAAATCATCACAGGCGCGACCTTCGCCCCAAACCCTGCCGATACCCTAAGCAACGCATGGACGAACGGCGTAGACCAAACCTTGACGATTACACTGCCGCCGGGTACATTCCTGAAACGTAACGAAAACCTCGTAGTCACCTTCGACATAAAAGTCCGTGAAGACTGTGCAAACGCCCCCGGCGAGACGACATTCTTCCACTGGTTTGAAAACCGCGCTACCGTTTACTGGCGCGAAGACCTCACATTAAACGATACAAAAATGAACATGTTGCGCGGCCCTGCGGTTACTGCAAACTGCGGTAGCGGCTGTACCCACGCGGCAAGAATCCCCACAGGCTCAAACTCCACCGCGAACATCTTGTCGAACTGCCACAAGGCAATGCTGCAACACAACGGCTCAAATGTTGAAAAGGTACACATCAACATAGTAGACCTGCAAACCGACGTCCGCACACGCGGTAACTCGGTATGGTCAGCCGAAACAGACCCGCTCGTGTTTGATAAAGATGAAGTATTCGAGGTTAGATTAACCGCGACAAACATGTTAGACGCGGGCAGTCTCCCCGATGGATTCACCGATGGTACTATCAACGGCGGCATAATCACCTTAGCGTCCGAGCTTGATTACCGTATCTCAAACATACGCAGTGACGACCCCGGCGTGACAATCACCGCCACCCCCGACCGCTACTCAGACAGCGGCGCACAGCGGCTTGTAATCAGCATAGGGGACTTGGCGCCCGGCGCGTCCCGCACGATTACCTATGACGTCCGATACGTCGGCAACTCATATGGCGCGTCCTACGTCACACCCATAACCATGCCCAACTCGACCGCCGTCGGCACTGCCCTGTTCGCCTACAGATACAACCCCGAGCCGGACGGTCTGGACCTGTTCATATCCATGATTTACCCCGCCACAGTTGTGGGCATACGGCCCGAATTGCACGGCTACACCGATACAGTTCTCTCGTCCGAGATGACGATTATGGACGTCTTGGCATACGTATCACCCGCAATCAGAAACGGCAACGGCCTAATCGACGACGGCTACACAATCACCCCCGCAATGGTTGACGGTTCCGAGCATACATTCGTATTCGTAGATTCGGCGGGCGACCTAATCCTGCCAATCAACAGTAACGGTAACTTCGAGGTAAATATCCCCGGCTCATACAGGGCGGAGTTCTGGAAAAGTATCAACGAGGTACACTTCACGCCTTTGGGCGGCGCGAATACCTATACTTTCCTTTACCAAATGCGAATCACCGCCAACAAGCCCGGCCACAGGAGCTTCGTCTTAGACTCGCTGCCCGCGCCAATCACCGTAGAAGTAATCGACAACGGTAATCTCGTCTACTTTGAAAAATACTCCGACGGCACATACGGCTTCACCTCGCCGAGCGCGTTACCCGCTGTAGGGGCCTTGAGTGACGACAAGACAGTCAGCGACTGGGGTTACGGCGTACTGCACCCACATGCAAGCGGCATCGCCATAAGCCCGTCACCAGTCAGCACAGACAGCGTCGGCTCGACAGGCTTGACCCTGCACGTACTCTCAAATTCTACCGACACTCCAAGCACCAACTTCGCCTTGACAACCGTACAGGTAAACGGCACTCCTATGGGCAGTTTCCACCCGAATTATGCAAAAGCCGTCTACGCAACCGGCGTAAGTGACGCGGGAACGACCTTCGCAATACGCACAGGCCAGCAGATGAAGAACATTTCGTCAACTGCGGGTACGGCGGGCATAACCTACAGGCTTGAACGTGATATTGAAATCGGCACAATCGCGACAGGCGGCGCGGCAGTCACGGGTATCTTCAACGGCACATTCAACAACTTAGGCACATTCACCATAACCGACCTGTATATAAACATGCCGAGTGCAACGAACGTAGGTCTGTTCAGCACAATCGGCGCAAGCGGCACGGTCACGGGCGTACGGTTGGTATCCACCGACACCAAAGCCGTCTACATTCGCGGTGACGAATTTGTCGGGGCGATTGCGGGTAATAACTTAGGCACGATTACCAACTGCCACGTAATCGGCGCGGCAGGTAACGCCATACGCATAATAGGCAACGACAACGTGGGCATCTTCGCAGGAAGCGGCGCGTTAGGCGCGGACAACGACTCGGCTAACGTATCGGTAGAGTAGAATTGCTCTAATAGGTCAATAAATTCAAGGAGGCGACACCATGTCTCACAAACATAACCTATCGCGAATAAGTAATAACCGTGGCGAGTCCCTGATATACGTCTTAGCTATCATGTTTTTCCTCATGACTATATGTATAGCGACGATAACTGCCGCACAGGCAAACTTCGTCTACGAGCGGAATCAGCAGGAGAACGCGCAAGCCGCGCTGTTTGCACAGTCGATACATGATAATATCATGTTCGGCTTGCAATACCCGATTGATACCTGTTATCAGTGCGGCACTCCCGCGGTCTTCAACCCCGTGAGCGGCGGGTACGACTGCCCTTGCGGCACGCCGACGTTTTTACTGGGGCGGCAAATCATCGACCAAATAATGGCGGCAAACCCCACGGCGGGCGCGATTATCCCGCTCAACGTGACTTTTGACGCGGGTGTAGACCCCGGCGGGATTACGGTTCAAAGCCTTGAGCTGTTCTTCAGCCAATCCCCCGCACCACTGCGGCACCTGCCGTCCCGCGCCGTCTACAAACCTAAGAGTGTCGGGTATGAAGCCCCGGTCTGCGGCGTTTGTGACGACACGGGCATAAACCCGGTTGACGGTTCGGCGCACGCTTGTGTACCCGGATTAGTCCCCGCAGGCGACTTCATTAACGAGGTCAAGACAAGGAACGAAGTCCAGCCGTGGGCACCCGATGCATATCTCGTACCGCGTGTACCCGAGCGGATTTCAATCGACGCCGAAATGGAAGTAATCCTCACCATTGACATCAACGGCAGAATAATTTCGTCAAGGGCGTTTTACTCCTTCACGGGCAGTTTCACCGACGACCCCTCAGGGCGGTACGCCGGTTGCGCCCACCCCATAAACATGCCCTGCGAAGGCCTCGGCAACGATGCCGCGCTCCCCGGCGACACCGGGTGTCTCCCCTTCTGGGACGAATCCCGAAGCCCGCCAATCCACATGAGGACTATATGTTGTTGGTGCGGCGGCCCGCGTACAGGCGCGGGTACATGGAACGACAGGTATCTCTGCGACAGCCCCGGTATCGACTACGACTTCACGGGAATGAGCGGATGGGAGGTATTCAGATATGAAAGCAGTATGTCTTAGGGCGGCACGGCGTTTGGCAGACAACAAGGGCGAGACAATCATGGAAACCCTCATCAGCTTTACGATTATGGGCATAATGCTCATGGGGGCAGTGCTGATTATACAGACCGCGACCGGCATTATCAGCAAATCGTTCGGCAATGCAAACGACAGGCAGGAGCAGGGCGTAAACGCCGCAACCGTGCGCGATTACACCGACCCCGCACGAGGATTTATCGACTCGGGGTTCACGGTGTCGGGCGCGGGGGACGGCATGACCATAAACTCCCGCCACGACATAGATTTTGACGACAGCTGGTTCAACTCGCACCGCAACTGCACCGCGGGCCACGCCCTAAACCAAGCTTGCACGTTATGCGGCGAGCGGGTAGTCGCGTTTTACCCGTTCAAAAACTGCACCGCCGCAATCTGCGGTGATGCGCGTTGCCGCACATGTAATCCGTAACAGATGTAACGAAAGACCCACGGGCGAACGGAGTTCGCCCCTACATACAGGGCTTTTGGCACGTTCCATCTACTATTATCGCCCGCAAATATATGCAATCCTTAATAAGGAGTAGTTATGAAATTTTTACACCGCTTAAAAAGCAACAAAGGCGTAACCCTGATTGAATTATTGGTGGGGATTGCGTTGCTTGCCCTGCTTATGTCGTCGGTCGGGTTTATAATCGTCCCGCTCTTTCGGGTATCGCACGACGTCTCCGACTTGGCAGAGCTTAACACCCTGCTCGACAATATCTCAAGGGTAGTCGTGCGGGACTTATCAGCCGCGACATCGTCCCCCACAGGCGCGGCACCCGCACCCTTAATCTGCAACAACTGTAGCAACCCCGACCCTTGCGGTTGCGGCACGCCCGACCCCGTTTGCTCGGCGTGCGTTTCATCACCTTGCACCTGCCCGGGCGGTGCGGCCATTAATATCGGCTTGGTAACATACACGACCGCGCCTTGCGCCTGCACGACCTGCGGCGGCGGCGACCCCACCTGCCTTGACTGCCTCGGTATTATCAATTGCAGCATCTGCTCAGGCGGCGCGGGCACTTGCAGCGTGCTTTACAGGCAGAGCGGCGGCCCTGCCAGTCCGCGAGTCCCCGTATTAGCGAAGTCGTTCCTCAAGGCGAAAAGCGTCCTGTTCACATGGAACCCCGAACCAACTCCGGACGGCTCGGAAGCCTACAGGCTGACCTTCACGATTACCGACGACACCCGAAACAGCAACGTCATGACGTTGCGGAGTTACGTGGTGCGGCCGTTGATTTTGAATACCCATTAAAGTTTAGTGTTCGGGCGGGTTTTAGAACCCGCCCGAATTTTTTCATGTAGGGACGCGATATATCGCGTCCGTTTGCACATTTTCACGGACGCCATATATGGCGTCCCTACGTTTGTAAACATACACGCGACATCGCCCGATTTTTTGTGCAAAAATATTGACAAGTGCGGAATTTTTTGGTATAATGGTAGCACTACCCTCGGCGGGGCGGGCAGGGGTGCGGCAGGCGCAAAGAACCGCAGTGCATTGCACCGCCCGCACACACAAGCCTTTCAGCCCCCGCTGTTTTGCGGACGGGCAATGCCCGCCCATACAATATGTAGACGAAACATAAAACTATATCTCCATATGTAGGGGCGCGCATTGCGCGTCCGTGAGTTCCGCAATTTATCCGATGCAATCAACAGCGCAACCGCACGCCCCGCCGAGAAAATTTATAACCAACTTCAAACCCCGCTGTTTCGCGAACGGGCGAACGCAGTTCGCCCCTACATACAGGGTTTTCTACATAGTATATCTACACATTGTAGGGGCGATTTCTAATCGCCCGCAAAATAAATCGACTAAAAACATTACGTCAGTGAGGTACTTATGTTAAATATTGTCACATTCGGCGAAATTATGCTGCGGCTCAAAGCCCCGCATTACGAACGCCTTCTGCAAACCCCCGCCCTCGAAGCGACTTTCGGCGGCGGCGAAAGCAACGTAGCCGCGTCCCTTGCCAATTTCGGACTGCCCGCGAAATTCGTCAGTATCTTGCCCGACAACGACATAGGCGCGGCCTGTATCGGCGAACTGCGGCGGTTCGGCGTAGACGTTAGCGCGATTCTACGCAAAAAGGGCCGCATGGGCATATATTTTCTCGAAACAGGCTCGAATCAGCGCGCCTCAAACGTAATCTACGACCGCGAAAATTCGCTGATTTCCAAGGTGACACCGGGTGATTTCGACTGGCGCAAAGTCTTTACCGGCGCGGATTGGTTCCACATCACAGGCATTACCCCCGCATTGAGCGAAACTGCCGCCGAAGTCGCAACCAAAGCCGTCCGCACCGCCTTTGAGATGGACTTAAACGTCTCCTGCGACCTCAATTTCCGCGCAAAACTCTGGAATTACGGCAAGTCCGCGCCCGAAATAATGGGCGAGTTATTCAAGTATGTTACAGTCGGCATTGCAAACGAGGAAGACTGCCAAAAGTCGCTCGGCATCAAGGCCGACAGCAATGTCACAAGCGGCGAACTCGACATTGACACCTACAAAAAACTCTGCCAAAAAGTCTTGGATACCTATCCGAATTTGAAATACATGGCGATTACGCTCAGGGAAAGCAAAAGCGCGAATATCAACAACTGGGCGGCCTGCCTTGCAAGCCGAGACGGCGGTTTTTACCACTCGAAAAAGTACGAAATCACCGATATAGTTGACCGCGTAGGCGGCGGCGACTCGTTCGGCGCAGGGCTAATCTGCGGCCTCAAAACATATTGCCAAACCCCCCAAACCGCCCTCGAATTTGCCGTAGCCGCAAGCTGCCTCAAACATACTATTCAAGGCGACATCAACCGCGTAAGCCGCGAAGAAGTCGAAAGGCTTATGGGGGGCGATGGGTCGGGGCGCGTGCAAAGGTAATGGACAATTGACAATGGACAATTGTGGTGTCCGCGTAGCGGACGGTTTTTCGATTGAATAATTTATAACTCTACAATATTTCTCTACGCTCGAAACGTAGGGCAGGGGCTCTGCTCCTGCCGTCAAAAAATCGCAAATTATAAACGGCAGGAGCAGAGCCCCTGCCCTACAGCAAAAATTTTCAACCACATAAAAACATTGTCGCATGTAGGGGCGAACCGTGGCAATCCCGCCCGTCAAATACCACCGAAACGCGGCATGGTTCATCAACCGTAGGGACGACCGCCCCGGTCGTCCGCAATCCCACGGAAACATCGCGCGGTGTTTTGTAGGGAACGGTTCTTAACCGTTCCGCAAAGTATCTGCGACATACAAATCGGAATGGTTCATAACCATTCCGCAGATTTCCGCAAACCTACAAACCGGAACGGTTAAGAACCGTTCCCTACATTAAAATGTCATTAAAATTTACGAACGGCGGGAAATACCGCGCAACCGCGAGAACCCAACGGGCGAACCGTGGCAATCCCGCCCCTACGTTGAAAAATATTACAGGCAACCGAAAATTCGGAAACATTGAAAAAACCCAAACAACCAAAAACCCCACAAACCCATCACCCAGATATACGCAATACGAAAATACGCCCACCTTTCTCGGCAAAGCACGACTGTATCGGCGGATTTTCGTGTTAGGACACCCGCTCGTATCGTGCCCGCCGCATGGCGCACGTTTCTTTGGTTCGTTTCTTTGCGTGGGCAAAGAAATGAACGTCCCCCGTTATGCGGAGCTGTGCTCCGCCGAAAGTCCGCACGACCGTACATACCCACGGCAACGCCGAAAACCCGCACAGCCGTGCAAACCCACGGCAACGCCGAAAACCCACGGACGACCGAGGGCGGTCGTCCCTACAAAAAATTTCCACAACATCAAAACCCTCACCCATTTCTGCATTCTGCATTATCATTTCTGCATTAACCGAAAGGAGAACCCCATGAACTACCAAACCAAAGACGTCTCCGCACGCCTCAAAGCCACCCGCGAATATTTGGATATTTCCGCGGAAATTATGGCGGAAAAAACCAAAACCCCGCTTGCCGAGTATCTCGCACTCGAAAGCGGCGAAAAGGATTTCTCGCTATCCTTCCTCAACGACTGCGCCCACGCCCTCGGCGTTGAGCTGATTGAACTGCTGACCGGCGCGGAACCCCGCTTGCAGAAATACAGCGTAGTCAAGCGCGGCAAAGGTCTGCCGATTGACAGGCGGGCAGGCTTCACATACCAGCACATGGCGCATTTATTCAAGCACAAAAAAGCCGAGCCGCTATACGTCCTCGCGCCCTATTCCGAGGCCGACAAGGACAACCCCGTAACCCTATCAAAACACGACGGCCAAGAATTAAACTTCATAATTTCGGGAAAACTGAAACTCGTAATCGGCACTGCCGAGGAAATCCTCGAACCGGGCGACCTCGCCTATTTCGACAGTAGCAACCCGCACGGCATGGTGGCTTATGGCGGGGCTGATTGTGAATTTTTGGCAATCTTGGTATAATTCATCGAATGTAGGGGCGTATTTGCAAGGGCGCGCCCGCAAATCCCCCGAAACATCGCGCGGTGTTTTGTAGGGAACGGTTCGTAACCGTTCCGCAGATTTCCGCAAACCTACAAACCGGAACGGTTAAGAACCGTTCCCTACAATAAAAATTTTCCACAACATAAAAACACCGAAACGCCGTAAAATTACGGACGCGCAATGCGCGCCCCTACAGAAAAATTTTATAACCACATAAAAATTCCCGATGTAGGGGCGGGTTTCCATGCCCGCCCGCGAATACACGAAAACCCCCAAAAACCCACGGTCGGGCATGGAAGCCCGACCCTACAAAATAAAAACGAGGTACATGAACATGATAAAAGGCTACTACAAAAAATACATAGACGAAACCCACGACGAGAAAGGCATTTTGAACGGCTTCAAAATCAACTGCCCCGACAACTTCAATTTCGCGTATGATATAATCGACAAATTCGGCGAGATGGAGCCGAATTTGAACGCGCTGATTTGGGTCGGGCCGGCTCCCGAAAATGATGAAAAGTTTTTTAACTTCTCCGACTTGTCGAGATACTCCTCAAAAGCGGCGAATTTATTCGCATCACGCGGGATTAAGTCGGGCGATAGGGTCAAGCTTGTGTTAAAGGGGAATTACCGCTTTTGGTTCGTTTTGCACGCCCTTGAAAAAATCGGCGCGGTCGCCGTCCCCGCTACTCATCTGCTGACCGCCAAGGATTATATCTACCGCTTTGAGCAAGCGGAAATTAAGCATATAGTTGCAATCGGCGGCGAACCTAATGTCGCGAAAAATATTAATGACGCCGATTCTGAGTTGGGCAATGTGTTAATAAATAAGTTTATCACAGGCGGGGATTCAATTGACGGCTGGATTGATTTCGATGCCGAACTTGAAAAGCAGTCGGACGTTTTCGAGCGCAGGGACGTCAAGGCCGACGACATGATGCTGATGTATTTCACTTCGGGAACAACCGGTTATCCCAAAATGGTAACACACAATCACCGCTATTCCTTGGCGCATATTCAGACGGCGGCGTGGCTGAATAACCGTTACGGCGGCGTGCATTTGACGGTCGCGGACACCGGTTGGGCAAAGGCGATGTGGGGCAAAATGTACGGCCAGTTTATCCACGGCTCGGCGGTTTTCGTCTACGACTACGAAAAATTTATCCCCGCGAAAATGCTCGAAGTCATCTCAAAATACAAGGTCACATCATTCTGCGCCCCCCCGACGATGTACCGCTTTTTCATACAAGAGGACGTCAAAAGCTACGACTTGTCGGCTTTAGAATACTGCTGTACTGCGGGCGAGGCGTTGAACCCCGAGGTCTTCGACCGCTGGTTAGAATTCACCGGGCATAAAATGATGGAGGGCTTCGGGCAGACCGAAACGGTTATCACCATTGCAAACCTGCCCGGCACCGAGCCGCGCCCGGGTTCAATGGGCAAGCCGATGCCGCTCTATGAAGTGGACATAATCGACGAGGACGGTAACTCGGTAGGCGCGGGCGAAGTCGGCGAAATAATCCTGCGCTGTGACCGCGGAAACACGCCCCCCGACGGCCTTTTCCAAGGTTATCATAACAACGAAGAACTCACTTCTTCTGTGTGGAACAACGGCATTTATCACACAGGTGACACCGCATGGAAAGACGAAGACGGCTACTTCTGGTATGTCGGCAGGAACGACGATATTATAAAATCGTCGGGCTACCGCATAGGCCCGTTTGAAATAGAAAGCGTGCTGATTACCCACCCGTTAGTAATGGAATGTGCAGTAACAGGCGCACCCGACCCCATAAGAGGACAAGTCGTAAAAGCCACAATAGTGCTTGTTAAGGGAGCGCAGGGCAGCGACGAATTGGTAAAAGAACTGCAAAAACACGTCACAGATAATACCGCCCCCTACAAATACCCCCGCATAATAGAATTCGCAAACGAGCTGCCGAAGACGATTAGCGGGAAGATTAAGCGGACTGATATACGGAAGAAAGACCATGAATAAATGTAGGGACGACCGCCCCCGGTCGTCCGGTAATCCCCCGAAACATGGCGCGGTGTTATGTAGGGTCGGGCTTCCATGCCCGACCGCGAACCGCAAACCCACCCAACCGCCGAAAACCCCGAAACATGGCGCGGTGTTATGTAGGGAACGGTTCGTAACCGTTCCGCAAAGTTTCCGCAAACATATAAATTATGCACGAATTTGCACGGCGTTATAAACGGAACGGTTAAGAACCGTTCCCTACATCAAAATTTTTTCACAACAGGAAATACCGCGGTTGTGCAGAAATCCACGGGCGAACGCAGTTCGCCCCTACATTGAAAACCCCCACAAACAACCGTAAAATCCACGCAGTCACCGAAAACCCACGGTCGGGCATGGAAACCCGCCCCTACAGCAAAAATTTTCAATCACATAAAAGAATTATACAACGTAGGGGCGAACTGCGTTCGCCCGCACCCCCTACACCACCGAAAACCCGCACAACGTGCATACCCACGGACGACCGAGGGCGGTCGTCCCTACATTGAAAACCCGCACAACCGTGCATGTTCACGGGCGCGCAATGCGCGCCCCTACACCCCACCACCAAAAAATTTACCACCAATATTGGAATAAAATTTGAAAAAATTTACAGAGAGGCATGTCCCATGCCGCCGTTTCCATTGAAATTTGTGCAAGCGTGGGCGGCATGGTATTAAAAACCATGAACAATTTTCAAGACCAATTCACCACCCTAAAAAAATCCATCAAAACCCTGCAAACGCTAACAATTCCCTTAGCAATCGTCGGCATCCTGTTATGTGTCGGCGCAGTCATGCTCGGCGACCCCGAGCAGACCTACAAGGCACTTGTAACCCTGATGTTCATTTCGGGGATAGCGGCGATAATCGGCGCGGTTGCCGTATGGGCGGTCGCCAAAAACAAGGAGTGGAAGTTAAAACAGTTAGTCAGCGACAATGTGACCGTGGGCGTGCTGAAAGACGCCTTCGAGCTGCACGAATACTCCCCGCAAAGGGCCGTGCCGCATGATTTGGTTTACAACTCCCGCCTTATCAGCGGTTGGAGCGATTACAGCGGCAGCGATTTAGTCCGCGGCAAATACAAAGGGCAGAACTTCATGTTCTCGGACATCGACCTAACCGAAACAGTCACGACCACCGACACCGAGGGCAACTCGACCACGACGACTTATGAATGTTTCAAAGGTCAATGGATTATTCTCGAACCGGCTGAAAACAAAACCAAAATCAGCGGCGAATTGCGCCTGCGTTCAAAGGGAAAAAGCGGCGGCGGGTTTTTCGGCAGTCTTAAAAATACCCGAAGTGTCAAGGTCACGAAACTCCCCAAAAGCACGATTGAGACCGAGAGCATCGCCTTCAACAAGCAGTTTCAAATCGAGGCTAAAGACGGCCACGAGACTTTTCTGATTCTCACCCCGCTTTTCATGGAGCAAATCACCGAGGCCGAAACTGCGTCCGGCGGCAAGCTGTTTGTCTACTTCAGCGGGCGGCAAATCCACATCGCCATCTACAACTCCCGCAATCTCTTAGAGCACTGCTCCCGCAATAAAGCCCACCGCGAAATCGACTCCCTGCGCGAATACCAAGCGAATGAGGTAAAGTACATAACAGGGATTATGGATATATTTTTGCAGAATGACAAGTTATTTTAATGCAGAAATGCAGAAATGCAGAACTGCAAAAATGCAGAAATGCAGAATGCAGAATGCAGAAATAAAAGAATTTACAACGCTTATTTCCATCGGAAAACGACTTAAAAATTAAATTATTTCTGCATTCTGCATTATCATTTCTGCATTAAAAATAATTTCTGCATTCTGCATTATTATTTCTGCATTACACAAAAGGAGGTTGCAATGTCCGAATATTACCTATGGCTCCTACAAGTAATGGGCGCGGCGAACCCGCGCTCTGTACAGCTTTTGCGGCGTTACGGTTCGGCGGAAGCGGTCTATCACGAAATCGTGAGCGAGGGCAATCAGCGGTTCTTAAAACCGACCGAGGCCGCCGCGCTTGAGACCGCATCGCTCGACAAATCCCGCGATATATTGCAGATGTGTGAAGAACATAATTACAGGGTCGTGACTTTGGAAGAACCCGCCTACCCCCTTGCGCTCAAGAATATTTACAACCCGCCGATACTGCTGTTCACATCCGGTGAACTGCCCAAGGAAGAACTCTGCCTTGCGGTCGTCGGCACTCGCGAGGCCTGCGATTACAGTTTCAAGGTCACAAAGCGGCTCTGTTTCGGGCTTGCCAAGGCGGGGATAATCATCGTCAGCGGCATGGCGGTCGGCATTGACAAGACCGCGCACACGGCGGCGGTTGAGGCTCGAGGCAGGACTATTGGGGTTTTGGCGTGCGGCTTTGCGGTCGATTATCCTAAGTATTCGACGCCCTTTCGGCAGGAAATTGTCGCCTCGGGTGGCGGGGTGGTGACGGAGCTGTTGCCACTCAGCCGTGGCGAGAAGGGCTACTTCAATTTCCGCAATCGCATAATGTCGGGCATGTCGCGTGGGGTACTGCTGATTGAAGCCGCCGAGCGGAGCGGGTGTCACATCACTGCAAACCATGCTATAAACCAAAACCGCGACCTGTTCTGCCTGCCGCCCGCCGATATTTACCACCCGCGTTTTCGCGGCGTCATCGGCTACATAAGGGATGGCGCGATTCCGGTGTTCGACCACAGCGATATTTTGAACGAGTATCTAATCCGCCCGATAACCGAGTCCGCGGAATTAACCGCCACAAAATCAGCGGCAGAACCCGCCGAAAAGCCCGACCCCGATACTGCCGAAACTGCCGAGACTGAAACTGCACAAGTTGCCGCCAACTCCGAAACTGAAACTGCACAAACCACCGCAAAACCCGAATCCCAACCCGAAATCAAAACCTTCAACATAATCCCACAAAAGCCGCCCGAAGCCGACCTATCCGCACTCTCAGGCGACCTGCTCAAACTCGCAGAACTATTGCAAGACGGCGCGAAAACCGTAGACTTCTTAGCCGAGGAAAGCGGCCTACCCGCCGACCAACTGTCGGAATTGCTGTTGGAACTCGAAATCGACGGGGTCATTGAGGGGATTGCGGGGTCGAGTTATGTGTTGGCGTAGGGACGACCGCCCCCGGTCGTCCGCAATAACGCCCACGGAAACGCGGCGCGGTGTTATGTAGGGGCGCGCATTGCGCGCCCGTGGGTTTTACGGCGTTCGTGCGGAATTACGGCGTCCGTGCGGAATTACGGGCGAACACAGTTCGCCCCTACGCACTGCGGTTCTTCCCTGTAGTTAATAATTTTTAATGTAGGGAACGGTTCTTAACCGTTCCGAAAGTCCGCACGGCTTTATAGCGGAACGGTTACGAACCGTTCCCTGCATTAAAATGCCAAAAAAATTACCAACAACATAAAAATCGTAGGGACGACCGCCCCCGGTCGTCCGCAATAACCCCCGCGCTCGGGTATTCACCGGACAACCGAGGGCGGTTGTCCCTACACATGAAATTAAAAAGGTACACAAAAACCATGAAAATCATCGACGCCCACACCCACATCTACCCCGAAAAAATCGCCGAAAAGGCTTCCGGCGGCATTTCGGCTTTTTACGATATGAAGGTCAAATACAACGGCACGGCCGCGGAGTTGCTTGAAATTTGCGAGCGTGCGGGCGTTTCGGCGTGCGTAATCTGCTCGGTCGCGACAATTCCCGCACAAGTGCCGACTATCAACGACTTTATCGCCAATAGTGCCGCCAAAAGCAATGGCAGATTCATCGGGCTTTGCGCCTTGCACCCCGCCATGAGCGAGGCCGAAATTGCCGCCGAGATTACCCGCACAAAAGCGGCGGGTCTGCGCGGGATTAAAATCCACCCCGACTTTCAGCGGTTCGCGATTGACGACCCCGCTGTTTTCAAGATTTACGAGGCGGCTGTGTCGGAAAATTTGCCGATTTTGTTCCACACAGGCGACACCCGATACAGCTTTTCCAACCCCGCCCGTCTTGCAAAAATCCTAAAACTTTTCCCACGCCTGACCGCGATTGGCGCGCACTTCGGCGGCTGGTCGGAGTGGGGCGACGTCGATTGTCTCGGCGGCTTCGAGAATTTTTATGTCGATACAAGCAGCTCGCTCTACACCCTCGCCCCCAACCGCGCAAATGCCCTCATAGAGCTGTTCGGCAAGGAGCGGGTCATGTTCGGCACCGACTACCCCATGTGGGACGCCGACGGGGAGTTGGGGCTGCTTGAGGGGTTGGGGTTGGGGGATGAGGTTAAAGAATTTGTTTTTTATAGGAATGCGGAGAGGGTTTTTGGGGGATTGTAGGGAACGGTTCTTAACCGTTCCGACCTATAATCGCACGGACTTTCGGAACGGTTACGAACCATTCCGGTTATGGGGTCGTTGAAATATGCGGAACGGTTACGAACCGTTCCCTACATAACACCGCGTCATGTCTCGGATAATTATCGGACGACCGGGGGGCGGTCGTCCCTACGGTTGATGTTTCGAGTTTTTTGACGGTCGTGTGAAATTGCGGGCGAACCGTAGGGTCGGGCGTCCCTGCCCCACCCCCCCATTTATAATTTTTTTCGTGCGGGGGGGGGAGGGCGGCCCCCCCCCAA
>Ga0099364_10005185_pt1 | contig 19453 bp, 17 predicted proteins | sample TergutTh196P3_FD_73070 | JGI IMG/M metagenome (GOLD analysis project Ga0099364, IMG submission 73070) | Microcerotermes parvus P3 segment gut microbial communities from Pointe-Noire, Republic of the Congo - Th196 P3 | ecosystem: Host-associated > Arthropoda: Insects > Digestive system > Gut ...
GCGCTATCATGGGCGACGATGCGGTGCGCGCGGCATTTGTCGAGGAGCTCTCGGACACGCTGATGTATTTTGTCGACTTAATGACAAGCTACGGCATATCCGCCGACGAACTGGCCCGAGGTTATATCGCAAAGCACGAAAAAAACATGCGCCGCGATTTTATCACAGAGCACAAAACCTATTTGGACGAAAACAGCCGTCCCTAAAAAATGTCATTAATGAATGTTGATAAATCGTACCGTCCCCAACCGTCAAAACGACGGCGTTTCCCGACATGATACGCTGTTTCGTTACCTATGAGTCCAAACCAGGATTCGCATACGTTGTATTTTTGTGCCATAATAAAGGCGCACGGCGAATATCAATAATATGAAAAGGTGGATGATTTTATGAAGCATGTTTTTTTTACTCACGATCAGATACAGGAGAGGCCGAATAAACGGTACGCCGCCCCCGACCCTTTTCAAATCCATTATCATTTCCGCCCCGCGCGGCCTGCCAACCTTGTGGTTACTCGCGACCCCGTAACTCGGGAATTGAATGTTTCCGCAGGGACGCTCGGCCCGCTAACATGGCACCCGTATACCATGTGCCTACATATTAACAGATCCGGCTCGCCTCACACATATGCCAATTTAACAATAGGCGGACATTGCGTTATAGCATTGCCCGGAAGGGACATTGTAAAGGAAACATGGTATACGGCTTTACAGCTTCCGCGTGGGGTCAATGAATTGGAAGTCGCGGGTCTGACCGAATGTCCTTCGAACTTGATCGATATTCCGGGTATATCTGAATGCCCGGTCAATTTTGAATGTATAGTGGAATTTAAACAGGATTATTATTCGCATGCGATTGTTTTTTGCAGAGTTTTAGGCGCGAGCATCCACGAAAAAGTGTTGTCGATGTCAAGGGAGGAAGTAGTAAACTGGTATCCCACATACGAGGTGGACGACGTATGCAACGAATTCGGAGGCAGCGTCGAACGCCTTGGAGTGATGGGAGATTTATTAGAGTGCCCCCGTTTTCCGCAAGCGACAAAAAGCTGCTGGAGCGGCAAGTTCGATAAATGGATGGAACAGCTTGCGGATGAAAAATATATTACGGTTGAAACTAAAAATATAATAAACGGTTTACTCCCAAAATACTACGACCTGCTTGAAAAAGCGCCGGAATCCAATGAATACCAGGCGCTAAAAGCATTCTATACGCAGCTTTCAAAAAGCATTATCGCACTGGACTGGCCCACAGTTGAAGAATTATCCGCGCGTTGGAAATAAAGACGAAAAGAAAAGAAAAGCTATTTCCAAGGAGTTTGGGCAATACCTTGAAACGCTGGTATTATTTGATATAATAAACGCATTATTGGCATATCGGGGGTAACATTATGAACAAAAAGTATAAATTCACGGTTTTGAGTCTATTGATTATCATAGCCGTCGGTTTATCGGCGTGCGGACAGGCGCCAGCCGCGCCAGCAGCTACGACTGCGGCAGCCGAGACCGCCGCTCCCGTAACAACGACTGCAGCAACGACAGACGCAGCAGCAACTACTGCCGCAGCTACAACTGCCGCTGCCGCTACTGCTGCGGCTACTACCTCGACAATAACGACTGCTGCGCCTACCGCCGCCGTAACGACTATGACTACCACGACAGCGCCTGCGGCGGCGGAATACTCTTTCCCGGAAGGCGCAAAATTTACTTATTTCCTTCCTTTGTCTTCACAGGCAGCAGCCATAATCGCAAGTTTTAACGAAAATGAGGCTTATAAATATAAAGAGGAGATAACGGGCGTACAGATCGAATTTATCTCCCCTCCTTCCGCGCAGTGGAGCGAATCGTTTAAACTGCTCATCGCCAGTTCAGACCTGCCGGATATCATCGAGGAAGGCAGTGGATCGGTATCCGAATATCCAGGCGGTGCGGACAAAGCCATAGCTGACGGCGTGTATGTCGACCTTACCGGTTTGATTCCGCAAAACGCCCCATACTACAATTCTTTAATTGAAAACGATCCCGAGCTGCGCAACGAGGTGACCACGGACGAAGGCATCATCCCTGCATTTTTTTGCGTCCACAGTGCCAAGGAGACGGCGTGGAGCGGATTGGTGCTGCGTTATGATTGGTTAAACGCTCTGAGTCTGGACATTCCGGTGACCATCGCGGACTGGGAAAACGTGCTGACTTTGTTTAAAGAGGAGTTTGACTGTGAGGGGCCATTGCAGCTAGGTGAGCTGGGAACCCTTGGCGACAGTATATTCGCCGGATCGTTTGACGCGGCTAACGGTTTTATGCAAATAGACAAAAAAGTATATTACGGACCGGTGCTCGAAGGTTACCGCGAGTATTTGATATTAATGAATGATTGGTATCAAAAAGGCTTGATTGATCCCGAGTTCTACACGCGTGACGGGCAGACCCGGGACGCCATGGCGACTACCGGTCGATCCGGCGCGTGGGTTGGCGATTACAACAACCGGCTTAACACATATATCCGCATGGTGCAAAATACCGGCGACGATGTTTACGATCTGGAGTCGGCGCCATACCCGATTCGCGAAATCGGCACGCTATGTCACGTACGGCAGACAAATTTCAAAAATAAGTTTTCCGGCGCTTTTATCACTACTAGCTGCAAGGATGTTGAAACTGCGATGCGCTGGTTGGATTGGAACTATTCGGAAGACGGCTTGTATCTGTTTAATTACGGAATTCCGGATCTGACATATGAAATGATCGACGGGTTCCCTTTCTACACCGACTGGTACAACAACAATCCGGACGGTTACTCATCGGGGCATATGTCTTGGAAATACCGGACAAGTTACGGTCCGTATCTGCGCTTGTTCACCCAGCAGCGCGTGCACGCGAGTGCGCAGGATCCCAAGATATTTACGACATATTCCGTTTGGGAAGAAAACGGTGATTGCGCCTATGTGTTACCGCTAATATCATATACTGCTGACGAGTCTTCCGAGCGAGCCCGCATTTTGACCGAAATCAATACTTATAAAGACCCGATGGTCGTTAAATTCATAATAGGCGAAGAACCAATTTCAAACTTCGACACTTTTGTTAGTCAACTGGAGAGGCTGGGACTGGATCGGGCCGTCGAAATAACGCAAGATGCTGTGGATCGTTATTATAACAGATAAAATCGCACAGGATTTATTGGCTGGGTAAGTAAACACGATGTTTTGAAAGCATTTTGTTGTGAAAGCGAATTGCGAAAACGTTAATTTTTATGATTCTGGTTTTACGCATAGGTTTTTGAAAGCAGGTTATCCGATGGTTCAAGGAACGAATGGGAAGTCAGGGGGACGGGCGTTCATACGCTCGTCCCGTTTGTGGATGCTTCGTAAGGATTTTCGCAGAAATTATGTCGTGTACTTTCTTGCTTTATTGGTGCTGGTTTATTATTTCTTATTTCATTATTTACCGATGTACGGCATTATAATCGCATTTCAAGATTTCAGCCCAAGAAGGGGCGTCTTGGGCAGCCCGTTTGTCGGATTGAAGCATTTCTCGAATTTCTTTTCAAGCCCTTCGCTGGTGAGGGTCGTACGCAATACGCTGTTGATTAATATTTATGAATTGGTATTTAGCTTCCCGTTTCCTATCCTTTTCGCCCTCATGCTCAACGAATTGCGGCTGATCCGTTTCAAACGCGTCGTACAGTCGCTGACGTACATGCCGCACTTTTTATCGTTAGTAGTGGTTTGCGGCATGATCAATGAATTCGTCGCCTCTAACGGCATGATCAATCAGTTAATCAATTTTTTCGGCGGCGCATCGGTTAGTTTTTTAGGCAATGCCAAATATTTCCGGGGGGTTTATGTTCTTTCGGGTATCTGGCAGGGTTTCGGTTGGAGCAGCATCATATATATTGCTGCGATAGCGGGCGTGGACAGGGAACAGTACGACTCGGCCATGATAGATGGCGCCGGTCGCCTGCGCCAGGCGTGGAACATCACGCTCCCCGGCATCGCGCCGACAATAATAATCCTATTAATCATGCGCATCGGGAGCATGATGAGCGTAGGGCATGAAAAGATTTTACTGCTGTACAACCCAATGACTTACGAAACCGCCGATGTCGTATCTACCTATATATATCGGATCGGCATACTTGATTCGAATTACAGTTTTTCATCGGCTGTCGGTGTGTTCAATTCGGTCATAAACTTTTCATTATTGATTACTGCTAACTATATTAGCAAAAGGGTAAGCGAGACTTCATTGTTTTAGAGAGGAGGGTTACACCATGAATCAGTCGGTCGCAAGCCGTATATTTGATGTTTTTAACATAATACTGATGGCTTTGTTGGCTTTTATATGCCTCTATCCTATGGTTTATGTACTCTTTTCCTCGGTTAGCAATCCCTCGTTCCTGATGATGCGCAGCGGCTTGATGCTTTGGCCGGCGGGGTTTACCCTCGAGGGTTACGCACTGGTTTTCCGCAACCCGATCATACTCACCGCGTACCGCAATACAGCGATATACCTGTTTACGGGTACGGCGATTCAAATTGTCATGACATCGATCGCCGCGTATGTCCTCTCGCGCAGGACATTCTTTTTCCGCAATGCCATGGCTATGATCATCGTTTTCACGATGTACTTCAGCGGAGGGATGATACCTTTTTATCTGACTGTCAAGGAAACGTTGGGCTTGTACAACAATATATGGCCAATGATTTTACCGGGCGCAATCTCTACGTGGAATTTAATAATAATGCGCACGTCGTTTCGCAATATACCGGAAAGCCTCGAAGAGTCGGCGCATTTGGATGGAGCCGGGCATTTAACAGTGCTGTTTCGGATAATAATTCCGTTGAGTTTGCCGGTCATGGCAGTCATGGTTTTGTATTATGCAGTAGGGCATTGGAATTCATGGTTCAACGCGCTGTTGTTCCTGCGCGACAGAAGCCTTTTTCCGCTACAGCTAATATTACGGGAAATACTCATAGCAAATTCAACCACGGAGTTTATGGAAGTCACACAAGTGGACCAGACGATGAAAGACGATTACAGGCTTTTGGTACAGTATGCGACAATCATCGTTGCTACCGTGCCAATCCTGCTCAGTTACCCGTTTTTGCAACGTTATTTCATCAAGGGGATAATGATTGGGGCGATTAAAGGATAATGCGAGCGAAGTATTTTCTCGAACGAAAGGATTATCATATGAATATTCCGTATCTGAAAATGGAAAACGGGTTTGTCAGACTTTTTGTAGACGATAAACCTTTTTTTATACTGGGATTACAACTGGATTGCGATTCTTGCTATGAGCCGGAAACAATAATAACGCTTATGAAAGAGGCCAGGCGCCTCGGGTGCAATAGCGTAGCGTTACTCCTTTACTGGCGGCTCATCGAGCCGTCAGAAGGCAACTATGATTTTGGTATACTGGACGTCATGCTAGACGCCGCCAGAGAACTGGATTTACGTATCGTGCTTGTTTGGTTTGGCGGTTACAAGAATGGATGCATGAATTATACACCTCGGTGGGTTTTCGGGGATCATGGGCGTTTCGAGCGCGCTTATACTAAAGGCGGCGAGTCCCTCGATAACATCGCGTGCCCCACATGCGAAACGACGCTAAAAGCGGATAAAGCGGCGGTATGCGCGGTGTTCCGGCATTTATCATGCCATGACGACACGCGCAGAGTTATTCTCTTCCAGATAAACAACGAAATCGGCGTCTTGGGCACAGAGCGCTGTTATTGCCCTCGCTGTAATTCATTATTTGATACCGGGCGGTATGAAGCACTGGAATCAGAGCCGACGCAGGCGTTCTGCACGGATAGCTTCCTTTCATATCATGAGCGCATTGCCGAGGATGCGAAGCTGATATATCCTCTGCCCTGTTATCTCAACGCTTGGCTTTCAGGAAAATCGCCGGCTGTTAAGCCTGGCCAGTATCCGGCTGGCGGCCCGGAAGAACGCGCTTTGCCCCGGTATCTCCAAAAGAAACGTAACGTCGATTTTGTCTCCCCGGACATATACGGCACTTCGTTCCGCAATTTTCACGCAACTTGCCGTGCGTATACGACACACGACAATCCTCTCTATGTAGCGGAACATGGTTCGGGAATCAACAGCCGTGCCGAAAAGAACGTATTTTACTGTTTGGAATACGGCGCGATCGGTTTTGATCCGTGGGCGATCGACTGTTCCACACATCCTAGCCAAAGCGCGCGTCCGATGGTCAACCTGCGTACGCTGAGATGGAGCGACGAGGCGTACGAGCTGCATGACAGCTATGTCGCAATCAACGATGCAATGGAGATTGCCGCGCGTTACGGCGGCACGGACAAGATGCAGGTTTGGGTGCAGGAGGAAGGCGAAAACCGATGCGCGCTGCAGTTTGACGATATCTGGGCGGAAATTTCATACGTTGGCAGAGGCCAGGATAGCCGCGGGTTTATTGCCCGTATAAACGACAAGACATTTATTGTCGCCGGATGCAGCGCAAACCTAATGTTCGTCGGAAGCGATGGAATCTATAAATCTGATATACAAAGCTTAAGAGGCGTTTACGTAAATGACAAGTTCGCCGCCGAACGCGTCAACCGCCGCGAAGGTACCGGCGGCCCGCGTCCCGTACGGCTGTCGATGCCAGGGGCGTACCAGATTACTATTGGGGATTAAGGCGACAAAATAGCATAATTAAAAAAAAGATGACGGCTATGGATTGGTCGACGACAGCGTAGATACACCGGAGGGCTATAAAATAAAAAGATATGGGGCATTCGGTGAAATGTATGGCATTTTTAAGAAGAGGATCAGCACGCTGCATACTGACGTCGAGTCCGAAATAGCGGTCAGTCTTTTGGCTGACAAGCTGCGGGTGCCGGTCTGCCCGGCTGTCCGGACCGATAAAGACACGGTTTTTTCTACATTCATGTACGACTTTCAAAAAAATACGTTGTCCACTTCCGACGGCTGTTTGACGGCGAGCGCTCGGACAACGAGTTTAGAAACCTGACCGGCGTCCGGCCCCGGTACCGCGATGAAATCGCCCGCATGATCTTGCTCGATTTTATCACGCGCCAAGATGATTGGCATGTATCGAATATTGCTTTTAAGATCGGCGCCTCGGGCGAATCTTTTTACCCGTTTTACGATAATGGGCGCAGCCTGTTCTATGAAGATACCGAACAGATGGTGCGCGAAGCGGTAAGTAACCCTGCCGAATACGCCACAAGCTTTGGCTATTTGAGAAGATACTGGGATTACGTGCTAAAAATAACAGTTATTAAATTTCAAAGGTAGTTTAACAGGGGCGTAGCGTTTCGGATATCAAACACCTTTGTACTAGCTATCCCTCTTGTGCAACAAAGTACAGTGGTATACAATGTTGTTAGTTTAATATTTATAATACATTAGTTAGGAAGCGTAAAAAGCTGAAAGGATAAAATTATGCCTCTTAACAGAGTACATATAAAAAATTTTAGCATATTTGAAGATACAAGTATTCATTTTGCAAAGCATGTAAATGTGTTCATAGGTGAGAATGGGACAGGTAAAACCCATTTATTAAAGCTGCTTTATGCATTTTTTGAAACAGAGGCTGAACCATGCTTATATGAAAATCAAGGCGAAAAAATAACATTAAATATTAAAGACAATTCCTTGTTTTCAAATAATTTTTTTAACAATCTTACCTTAGTATATAAATCATTAAAGATAATCCCATCTAATGGGAATGAAGTTCATATAGAGTTTGATATTGATAAAAAAATACACAATTTAGTTTTAAATGTTGTTGATGGTGAAATGTATTTTGATCCTGAACAAAATGTAATTGGAAAAATTAAAAACAAAGCAGTTTTTATCCCGGCAAAGGAAATGCTGTCACATGCCGATGGATTAATAGAAATGACAAAAAAATATAGTAATAATATGCCATTTGATAAAACACTTTTGGATATTATCGAAAAAGCAAAACAATGGCAATTAAAACAAACACCTGCGATAGCGCAAAGAGTTTACACGAAATTAGAAAGTTTAATTAAAGGTAAGATTGTTTTTGAAAATAATAGATTCTATATTGAAAAAAACGATGGCAAAAGAATCGATTTTGATCTCGAGTCAGAAGGATTCAAAAAAATAGGTCTTATTTGGCAATTGATTATGAACGAAAACATCACCGATGGATCAATTTTATTATGGGACGAACCAGAGTCAAATATTAACCCTAAACTAATACCGGAAATAGTTGATATAATGCTAATCCTCGCAAGGTGCGGTGTTCAAATCATTATTGCGACGCACGACTACTTCCTTGCAAAGTATTTTGAAGTATTATCGTCGGTTCTTGACTTAGTTTCATTCCATTCACTTTATTTTGAAAATGGAACCTTAAAATGCGAAACTAGCGATAAATTTACTACTTTGTCTCATAATGATATCATATCTGAAAACATCAAGCTTTACGAAGCTGAAATCCAAAAGGTGATTCAATGAAATTCGTAGAATCTGATATGGATTTTTCGCCGTTGTTCGAAAATGGCGATACGATTTCCATAGAAGCATCGAAGCATCGTAAAAGTTTAGGCGAAGGAATAAAAAGCGTAGAGTTTATTTCATTACAACATGAAAATAAACTCTTCTTTGTAGAAGGGAAAAGCAGTTCGCCAAAGCCAGATCCCGATAATAAACAAAAATTAGACGAATTCCTTGATCCAATCGTTGAAAAATTTTGTCATTCATTTCAAATATATTTGTCAACAAAATTCGGTATTATTAAAGACAAAGACGGCGAATTCCCATTAAGCTTAGTAGATTGTGAATTGTCCGAGTTGAAAATTATTTTTCTTCTCATTATTCAAGGGCATGAAAGAGGTTGGTTGATGCCAGTTTTAGATTGTCTGCATAAAAAATTATTAGTACAAAGAAAAATATGGAAAGTTGAAGTTGTTGTTTGGAATGATGAAATAGCATTGCAAAATGCCTTTATCGAACCGATTATTTAATTTTGATGTATGCCTATAAATATAGCATCAGTTATAACCACGTACTGTAGGGAATTTAAATTATGACCAACCCATTATTTTATAACTCGTTGCGGTGCAACCAAAGCCGCATCCCCTCGGCCTTTCGATAGCCGAGTTTTTCATAAAATCCAATTTTACTATTATCTGTGAGCAGGTTTACAAGCATGCGATCATAATCTGTACTTTCGATGTATTCCCAATTGCTTGCCCTCGCGCCACAGTTCTGCCCTTTCTTTTATTTTTAACGCTATTTGTCCTGACTACTGTATGAGGCGCTATAGAATTCTGCTTAGGAATTGCTGCGTCTTGGAATTTTTCGGGTTGCCAAATATTTCTTCGGGGCTGCCTTCTTCGGCCACAATGCCGTCGGCCATGAACGCGACGCGGTCGGAGGCCTCCCTTGCGAACCCCATTTCGTGCGTGACCACAATCATCGTCAGGCCCGCGCCGGCCAGGTCCTGCATGACTTTTAGCACCTCGCCCACCATCTCCGGGTCCAGCGACGAGGTGGGTTCGTCAAACAACAGCGCGTCCAAATCCATGCACAGTGCGCGTGCAATGGCGACGCGCTGCTTTTGGCCGCCGGATAGCTGACGCGGCCGCGCGTTGATGTATTGGCCCATCCCCACTTTTTCGAGGTAACCAATCGCTATGTGCTCCGCGTCCGGGCGCTTCCGTTTTAAGACGTGCAGTTGCCCCGTGACGCAGTTCTGGAGGGCGGTCATATTATTGAACAGGTTGAACTGTTGGAACACCATCCCTACTTTTGCGCGGTATCGGTTGACGTTGAAGCCTTTGCCGAAAATATTGTCGCCACGATATAGGATGTCCCCGGAAGTCGGGCGCTCGAGGAGGTTGATGCACCGTAGGAAAGTGGATTTGCCCGAGCCGCTCGCGCCGATGACACATACGACTTCGCCCCGACGCACTTCGAAATCAATGCCTTTGAGTACCTCGTTGCTGCCAAAATATTTGTGCAGGTTCCGCACTTCAATAACATTATTGGCCATATTGGCCATTGCGCCATCCACCTCCTTTCATTCGCTGCCGCAACCGAAAAATTTTATTAAATTTAGCGCTCCTATCGTTTGGTCGTGAGCCTCGGGCCTGGCATCGTGGAGGACTGCAACACTGTGTAGTCCTTCGGGCCGTCCAGTTTTCGTTCCAAAACACGCAGCAGCCTGGATATGGTAAATGTGAGGAACAAATATATCACGGCGCATATCAGAAAAGGCTCGTACGTCCGGAAAATGGCGCCCTTTATCGATTTCGTCATGAAGAACAACTCTGTCACGCTAATGACGTTCAAGACGCTGGTATCTTTAATATTGATGATAAATTCGTTCCCTGTCGCCGGCAGGATGTTGCGGATGGCCTGCGGCAGCACCACATAGAGCATTTTTTGCAGGTGCGTCATGCCAATGGCGTTGGCTGCCTCCGATTGCCCAGGATCGATGGAGTCAATGCCGCCCCGCACGATTTCCGCCATATATGCGCCGGTGTTGATGGATACAATGACAAACGCCGCCGTCATCGTTTGGAGGTTGATGCCGAAAAACTCCAACAGCCCGTAGTAAATTACCATGGCCTGGACAATCATCGGCGTCCCCCGGAATACTTCAATGTACGCAGCGAGCAAAATTCGGACACCCTTTAGCGCGGCGGCGCCCGGTGAAAAGCGCCCCCGCTCTGCGTGCGAATTAACGGGCAGCGTGCGGACGACGCCGATGGCAAGGCCGATGCAAAACCCTGTAATCGTGCCGGAGAGGGCGACAAACAATGTCGTTCCTGTGCCTTCCAGCAGCCACAGGCCATATCTGTCTATTATTATTAAAACCCAGTCCCAAAAACCTCTTTGCAATGTGTCCCCTGGATATTATATTTAGTTGCTAGCGATTATATTAATTATGGGCGTATGATATTTCGTAGCGGGCGCATGACATGCGCCCCTACGGCGGCGGTGGTGATTTTCGCGGGTGCATGGCATTTCGTTGCGGGCGCTTGGCATGCGCCCTGCATGCATTTTTTATTCGTTTGGCTGGTTTATCAGCGCCTGTCCCATCAGGCGCTCCCGCTCGTCTATCGACACCCCGCCGAGGACTTTGTTGATGTCGCTAAGCAGTGGGCTGCCTTGCTTTAGGCCAATGGCGATCGCCGCGTCGTCGGGCTCGTACTGGAAACCCGGGTTCGGCTCGATAAACGTGATATTTGGGTTGCTCTCGGCAGCGGAGATGGCCCCGGGCCTCTCCGAAACGTAGCCGTCGATCCTGCCGGACGTCAGCGCCACGATCATCGTTGGGAAATCGTCCATTGCCGTTTGCATGGACACATCCGGTATCTGATCTATTACCGAATAATGGAATGTGTTGAGCTGGCCCGTTATCATTGCTCCCGCGAAATCGCCAAGTCCAGCGGCGCCCGCGTATGGGCCGTCCTTCATGACGACGATAACAAGGTCGGAATAATAATAATTATCGGAAAAATCTATGGACTCCTTGCGATCTGCAGTGGGTGACATGCCCGCGATGATGGCGTCGATTTTACCGGACGTGACGGCCGGCAGCAGCCCATCCCACTCAGTCTTGACGATCACAAGCTCTTTGTTGAGCCCCGCCGCTACTAGCTTGGCAATTTCTACGTCATATCCGCCGGCGAACCCGCCCCCCTCGATGGGGACGGCGCCGTTGCTATCGTCGGTCTGCGTCCAGTTGAACGGCGCATACGCGCATTCCAGCCCGACCCGAAATTTGCTATTGTCCGCCCCCTGGGAGCAGCCTCCGAATATAAACGACAACATCAAAAGTGAAGCCGCAAAGCATATGAAGCTTATCTTACTTTTCCCACGTAGCATTTTACCCATATGTATTACTCCTCGATATGAAAATTGTACTACAACGCTGTAGGGGCGACTTGAAATCGCTCATATAATAATCTTGCACAAATTATATCATTTCATATCAATTTATGCTATTTAGGCTATTTACCAGTCCGTGCCTTCATGACCAGCTCATGACCAGTTTTTTGTAGTTTCATAATAATGTCATTAGTTGCGCAAAATGCAAATTACCCAGGCTAAATCAAATCCCACGATCCAATCTCTTCGTAGGGAATACTTTTGTACGCCACTAATTTAAGCCGAATACTCTTACCTGCTATAAATGAAAAATGCTTCAATGCAATATCAATCGCCTTTTGGAGCTCGCCATCTTTTAGTTTATGGGCCAATGTAGTGTGCGGTATCCAATTATAAGGTAGATAAAACCCATTTTCTCCCACAGTTGAATAGGGTTCTATCAAGCGATTGATATTTATACAAGCATTTAGCAGGTATTCATTCAATACAGGAGCAGCAAATAAAGTATGGGGAACAAACATGCCGAGAGAAGGCCACACGATATTTCCAGTCTTAAAGCTGGACAATTGCTCGTTCAGTCTATTTAATATGAGTTCTATATTGTCTGTTGAAAAACACGTAATAGATATATGCGGCGGCGTTTCCGTTTCAATCATATAACGGCTAACGCCACTTTCGGCAATAAACTCAAATATTTTTTTGAATTTTGATTCAGTTTCTTTGTCAAAACAAAGCATAAAAGTATAATCTATAATGTTGTTACCTCCGTCGTTTATTTGGTGTATATGGCTATTTCCTAAAATATCATTATCAGTTCCAGCACTCCAGCATGGCGCGGACATTGTCCAGTGGTACGTCGGGGCCGATTTCTCCTTGGCCTATCAGGCCGCCGCCGTTGACGCGCAGCAGTTTTTTCATCTGCTCCGCCCCGCTGCGTACGTCCTCCGGCGAGCCGAACGGCATAAAGCCCTGGCGATCCAGTTCGCCCCAGAAGGTGATTTTCCCGGCACACGCGGCGGCGACGTTCTCCACGCCCATGCACCACACCTGGGAATTGACGGCGTCCGCGCCCAGTTCCGCCAGATCGCCCAGGATGTCCAATATATACCCGTCGCTGTGGAAAAATACAAACTTTCCGGCGGATTTTATTTTGTCGAACAACTTTTTATATACCGTGCGGAACATTTGCCGCCAAAGCGTGGGCGATATGAGCAGGCTGATCTGGGTGCCCCAGTCCTCGGTGAAGCACACGGCGTCGATGTCCATGTCCAGCCAGTAGTCCAGGTAGCGCATGTAGTAGTCGGTCAATATGTCGCACAGCGTGAACACGCCCGGTTCTTTTAAGCCCAAATCGTAATACAGGTTTTCAGAGCCGCGCACCCACTGCATGCGCTGGAACACTTCGACGGTGCCGCCTATGACAAACTTGCCGCTGCTCCGGTGCTGGGCAATCTTTTCGGCGATGGTCTCTTTGCCGTCGCGCCAGCCCTTCTCCAGCAGATTGTATGGAGGGGTAAAGTTGGCGGCGTTTTCAATGTCGGCAATGGCGGGCTCGACCACCTCGCCCGTGATACCGGCGACCAGCATCTTCCATGTGCTGCCCCATAAGTCTTTGTAATAGCCGACTTTTTGGTACTCGCCGTAGTATCCGCGATCCAGCGGGCAGCCGACGCGGCGAAAATCTGTTTCGTAGCTGTCCAGCAGCGTTTGCAATGCCTCGCCGTATTTTAAGCGCGCCGACTGCAGGCACCAGATGTCAAGCGGTATCCTGTCCGGATTGTCAAAGCGCAGGGTGGCGACGACGCGTTCTTTGCTGGTCATGTTCATGAATGGCTCCTTTTTTAATGTGGCGTGTACGTGTTCGCAATATTCGCGGCGCGGCGCGGTATGGTGCTGTGATGCGGTGAGGAGGCAGTTTACCATTCGGTTACAGTGCCGGAACGGCACGATGCAGTGTGGTAGCGCGGCATGGTGCGGTGCAGCGATGTGGAATGAGGTGGCTACCATTCAGTTACTGTGCCGTCGTCCATGCGCCATACGGGGTGCGACCATGTGGGCATGTCGGTTTTTAGCGCGTCCTCGCGTAGTTTTTCTTCGTCAACTTCAATGCCGAGGCCGGGGCTTTGCGGCTTTAACACAAACCCGTCCTCGAACGTGTACACGCCTGTGTTTTCCTTTAAATACATCTCGACCGCTGCGGGAGGCCTGTTGCCGCCGCCGCTACTGCTGCCGCCCGGCTGTTGCCCTAGCGCACCGCCATCGGCGGTTGTGTGCACATCTATCACCTGCTCCTGTATGAACGCGTTGGGCGTCGCGAGATCGTGGTGCAGGCACGCGGCGAACGCGATGACTCCCAGCGGGCAATGCGGCGCTACCGCTATGTCATAGGCCTCCGCCATCGCTGATATCTTGCGGACTTCCCACAGCCCGCCGGCATGGCTCAAATCGGGCTGTATGATGTCCACAGCCCCCAAGCGGAATATCTTTTTGAAGTCCCAACGGGTGTAAAGCCGCTCGCCCGTGGCTATCGGGATAGACGACGAGCGCCGCAGGTCAAGCAGATCCTCCTCGTTGTACGGCAGGACGGGCTCTTCGACGAAAAGGATGTTGTACTGCTCGATCTCCCTCATCAACTGGCGGGCAACCGTCTTATGTACCCTGCCATGGAAATCCACACCGATCTCCAGTTTATCGCCCACCCTATCGCGCACTGCGCCCAGCAGCGCCGACGCTGCCTCGATGCGTTCATGGCCGCTGATCCATTCCATTTCGTTCGTGACGTTCATCTTTATGTTTTTATAGCCCTGCGCTAGCCGCCGTTGGGCCGAATCCGCCATCGCTTCCGGCGTGCTACCGTGTATCCACGCATACACCTTCTGTTTGGCTTTCGCGGCGCCGCCCAGAAGATCGTACACCGGGACGCCGAAATGCTTGCCCTTGATGTCCCACAGCGCCTGCTCGATGCCGGAAATGGCGCTGTTCAGCACGGCGCCCCCTTTGTAAAAATTGCCCCGGTAGAGGATGTTGAAGTTGTCCTCGATGTCGCCCGCGTTCTTGCCAATCAGTTGCGGCGCCACCTCTTCGACAGCCTGGGCTGTGGCGCGCGCCCTGCCCTCGACCACCGGCTCGCCCCAACCGACCAGCCCTGACTCCGTCGTGATTTTCACATAGTTGCTTTTCGGGTAGCACGGTAACACTTCGATGCTACGAATTTTCATATCATGCAACATGATATATTCCCCTTTCGTGTATTTATAGTTTCGATTATAATGTTAAACAAACGGAAAGTCATTAATAAAAACACAGGGGAAAGGATTATTTTTAGATGGCAAAAATCATAAAGGTTTACAAGGAAAACGTCCCTGCGTTGCGTTTTATCGGAAAAAAATATTTGGATGCCGACCGCGTGGACGGCAGTTTCGGGGCAAAATGGGGCGAGTGGTTCGAGAACGACTGGTTCGGCTTATTGGAAAAACTCCATAATGGTAATTTGGCGGACTACCACGAAAATGGCGGCGCGTATATCGGGCTGATGCGGGACACAGTCGAAGGCGTTTTTGAGTATTATGTCGGCATCTTCATGCCCAAAGATACCGCTCCCCCGGAAAATTTCACATTTGTAGACTTCCCCGCAGGCGAGCTTGGCGTCTGCTGGGTCTATGGTGCAGAACACGAAGTATATATGCATGAGGGCGAATGCGGCGAGCGGTTGACAGCCGAGGGGTTCAATGTCGACGGAAGCTGGTGCTTCGAGCGCTATGCATGCCCGCGTTTTACCGCGCCGGATGAAAAGGGCAATGTCACATTGGACATATGTTTCTACATAAAAAGCTAGGGGCATGGTGAGCAAAATTATGGGGCGTGTAATGTACATGTGCTGCACTGAACGCACACTGAGGGTACATGCGTATGAGTATGAGTATGACTAACATCCCCAATATAATCCCGTTTCCCGACGGCGCCGAGTCGAGCCCATTTTTCGGCGCGCTGGCATCGGTGCTGACGCCGGCGCTCGGCTATACGGAAGACATGCCGTATTTTTGCGATCCAAAGCAATCATATTGCGTAAACTGCGGCAATTGCAAAAACTCCACGATGCAAAAACACCGCATCCGTATATACCACGATTATCAAACGTTTTGCGGCGTATCGCTCGGTTGGGTGTGGCCGGAGGGGCGCTCCGAGTTCCAGACATTGCCGGGGTGGCGCGAGGGATGGCGGTGGCCTGACGATTTTCTCAGTTACCTGTTTGGGTATGCGGGGCTGTCGTGGAAACGTTTGGTAAAAAGTACGTCTGGTCGCGCAACAGGATGTGTTAGCGTTGGCGCAAGCAAAGCCGCCATACTGGAAGCGGTTAAGGCATCCGTCGTCGCCGGTATCCCCGTCCTCATGAAGTTAAGCGCCGGCCCTGACTGGCATGTCGTCACTGGCTATGACGAAAACGGTACATTGTACGGTTTGGATTCGCACAAGCACTTCGACCACACAATGCGCCCTACGCGGGCAACAGTTGCCGCGCGTGGGTACACGGATGACGGGTTGTTTATACTGTCTGACGGGGACTGGTATGATTATTTTGACAATGCCATCGTTATAATAGGAAAGGCCGCAAAAAGCGTCACATATCTCGATGTGCTCGACCGCATGATTTGCACCTTGGCGCACCCGGCGCATGCTCTACTGGAGCAGGCGCTGATGGCGCGTCTCGACGCGGTCACATCCGATAATGCATTGGAGACAGCGCAGTGGCTGCTCAGCATGGTTGGCTTCCCCATCGAAGGGCGTTACCACGCCGCCGATTCAAATCTACACAATCTGTGCGAGAACGCAGCGGCAAAAGAAAAAATATTCGGGATGATACGGCAGTACGTGTTCGACAGCGAGCATGACGCCACGCACGGAACCTGCTGGAAAATATGGGCGCAGCTCGGCGTCGGCGCCGAAACAGGCTACGCGCTGCCGCCGAACGCCGCCGCGTTGTTATTAAATAAAGATACCCGCAATGAGTTAAAGCGCCTTTTTAAAATAGTGTTCGAAAACGACAGGGTAGTATTAAAGCTGCTCAAAGAAGCGGCGGCAATCATCAAATAAATGAATATTTAAACGAGGGAGGCAAGTCATGGTAAAAAATGAAAAAGCACTCAGGGAGATGTATGATTGGGCGAAGAAGGAGCTGATCGACATCATGGAAGTGTACATCCGGCACGCGTACGATCCGGACGGCGGGTTCTACGGCGCCGTATCGCGCGAGTTCGTCGCAAACAAAGACGCCGACCGGGGGCTTGTGCTTAACGCTCGGATACTGTGGACGTTCGCCGGCGCGTACAGGGTCTTGCGGGACCCCCGCTATTTAGAAATGGCCAACCACGCTAAAGCGTACATCCAAAAATATTTTATCGATCCCCAATACGGCGGCGCCTATTGGACAGTGCACGCAGACGGCTCGCCGTCCAACGAGACAAAGTACCCCTACGGCATATCGTTCATCATCTACGGCGGGGCCGAGCTCGCGCGGGCGAGCGGCGACCGCGACGCGGCGGCGATGGCGCGCAAAATGTATGACGACCTGGAGGAGCATGCCCTCGACAAGGTGAATGGTGGCTACTACGAGACTTTTACGCGCGACTGGAAACGGCGCAGCGACAGCTTCAACATCAAGGATCCGTCCCTCGGCTCGAAGGCCCTGAACACGCACCTGCACCTGATTGAGAGCTACACAAACCTGATGAGGGTAGACGACGACCCGAAGGTACACAGCAAAGTCGGTTCGCTGATTGATATAATGACGAATAAGCTGCTCGACATCGAGCATTACCATTACAAGCCGTACATGACGGACGACTGGGGCGCGACGGACACGCTGTTCTCGTACGGCCACGACATCGAGGGCGCGTGGCTGCTGACCGAGGCGCTGGAGGCATACGGCGACGAGGCTCTCATCGAGAAACACAAGGAGACGTCGGTGCGGATCACAGCGGCCTGCGAGGCGGGCCTCGACCCGGTGACGGGCGGACTGTTCTATGAAGGCAACGAGAGCGGCCCGTTCGAACGGATGATGTCCTGGTGGCCGCAGGCTGAGGCGACGGTCGGCTTCTTCAATGCGTACCAGCTCACCGGGGACGACCGTTTCCTAAAACTCGCGCAGGACATGCTCGAGCATATAAAGAAATATTATTCCGACCGCGAGGGCGGCGTGTTCCGCGAATGGCTGTCACGCGGCGACATCGGGGCGCACGACAAGCCGAACGACTTGCGATTGCACATATGGAAGACGCCGTACCACAATGGCCGCATGTGCATGGAGCTGATAGAGCGGATCGGGAAAATGCTGTAAAGAGGGTATCGCTATAAGGAGAGTATTCATGTTTAAAATTATTGTGGCCGGGTGCGGCGGCATTGTGAACGCGTGGTTCCGGAATGCGCTGGCGCGGGACGACGTTGAAATTGTCGCGCTCGTGGACCCGGTGGAGGCCAACGCCGAGAACCATAAGCTGCGGCATCAGCTCGACGGCTGCCCTATATTTCCCACCATCGGGGAAGCCCTGGAAAAAGTGGACGCCAACCTCGTATTCAACACCACGCCGCCCGCGAATCACGAGGAGGTCATAGTGTCCTCGCTGCGCAAGGGCTTGGACGTCTTCAGCGAAAAACCGCTGGCTGATACTATAGGGGCAGCGAGGAACATCGTCAAGGCGTCGGACGAATCGGGCCGTGTGTGCTCTGTGATGCAAAACAGGCGCTACCTGAACGGCATACGCACGTACCGCGCCGAAATCGAACGCGATGCCGTCGGGAAGCCGTACCATATGTCGGTGGACATGCTGCTGGGGGCGTATTTTACGGGCTTCCGCAACGAGATGGACCACCCGCTGCTCGTGGACATGTCGATCCATACGTTCGACGAGGCGCGCTACCTGCTGGGCGAAGCGAAGGCCGTGAGCGCCTACTGCCAGGAGCACAACCCGCCGCACTCGCGCTATAGGGGCGCGGCAGGCGCCGACTGCATATTCGAAATGGACAACGGCATGATTCTGACATTCAAGGGATCATGGGCGAGCAGGAGCGAAAACACATCCTCCCACGGGCGGTGGCGGCTGGCGTGCGCAGGCGGCGCCGCTACATGGGACGGATATGACGGCGTTGTGCTGAACGAGGCGCAGCCCGTGCCTGAAAATATAGGCTACTTGGAAGAAGAAGGCCTGCGACGCGAAGTAGCGTTGCAAAAAGAGGGGCGCGAGGGGCACGACGGCTGCCTGGACGACATGTTCTCCGCGCTGGCGGGGCGCCGCCCCATGCAGACCGACTGCCACAACAACATCCACTCGCTGGCGATGATGCTCGCCTGCGTCGAAAGCGCCGAAACAGGTAAAAAAGTGAAGTTATAATAATCTATTGTTATATATGTGGGATTGCGGAGATTGCGGGTCTAAGCGCGTTGCGCTGCCCGCAATGACGAGGAAAAGAGAACACCGCATGAACATCCCTAAAGTCAGCCGAGAACTGATAATGTCCTGTATGGATAAAGTACCAATCAGCGTCAATAGACAATACATATGCGAGTTCATTCTAAATGGGCAACAAATAATCGCCGA
>Ga0099364_10005186_pt1 | contig 19451 bp, 12 predicted proteins | sample TergutTh196P3_FD_73070 | JGI IMG/M metagenome (GOLD analysis project Ga0099364, IMG submission 73070) | Microcerotermes parvus P3 segment gut microbial communities from Pointe-Noire, Republic of the Congo - Th196 P3 | ecosystem: Host-associated > Arthropoda: Insects > Digestive system > Gut ...
AGCATCCTTGCTGTATTAACGATAATCCCATTGCATGGGTCTATTGCCGCCGTTGCGTGTGTGCCGAAACCTAATAGCCCGAGCAGTTGTCCATGGAGTGATGCCACCTATTGTTCCGCCCTTGGTACGGAGGGGAGTAGTAATGATTGTAATAACTTATCCCTTGGCGATTGGAAATTAACGAATTGTACGGGTAGTAATGTATCAGAGTTCAGCGGAACAAGTTTGTGTTCAAGCACAAGCGGAAGCTTTGGCAATATCGGTAACCCTGTTGCCGACAGCGGAAGATACTGTTGGTGTAAGCTAACAAGCATTTCTGGGTTTAGTGTCGCTTCGTCGGCTTGGGTTTTCGGGAACGGCGACGGCGATCCGTCCTATTGCGCGGTTGCCTGCGCGTACATTTGCGCGTACCGCGCCCAGAGCAATTCCGGCTTCCGGTCGGCGCTGTTTGCGGGTCTCGGCCTTTGATGTCATTGCGGTTTAATGTCATTGCGAGTGGTCAAAGACCACGAAGCAATCTTTTCCGACATTTTGTGTCATTGCGAGTGGTCAAAGACCGCGAAGCAATCTTTTCCAACAGGGGAAGTATACTCTAAACGGCTCTCATCATAGAGCCGTCATGCCTTCCGCCTTCGCTATTGCTACGGCGTGACAAGGCACAGGCATCCATTGTTCAATAGGGCATCGTGCGCACAGCGCACGATACATACATTATTCATTATTCACTATTCATTATTCATTCAGCTGAAATCCATTTTGTATTCGCGGGCATAACGGCAATTAACATACAGGCTTTACACACCCACTATATACAATCAAACATTTTTTCGGCATCAGTATCTTCGTCTGTTATCATCATCCAGTTTTCGCCCCTGTTCCACAGAACAACAAATTCGCCACCATATTTGATCCCAGATTCTGCGACAAGATTATGAAGTGTAAGGCTTTTATCACCAACAATGGCTTCAAGACGATTTTTGTATACTTCCGCCAGCACATCGGTATCGCCGCATTTCATTTCTATAACAGACAATGGGGCTTCGCGACAGGCCGAAAAAAATAATATGGATGACAAAGCACACAATGCGAATATTTTTTTCATGATTTATTCTCCTTAGTTTAATCATTGGAAAGGATTATTAACCAAATATAGCCACAGATGCAACCGGAAAAACAACCGTGATATCGTAACTTTTCCCTTTGACCCAATGGCCAAAAATGATATAATCTAATAAATGTAAGGAAGGAATTTTTTATGAAGTTTTCGAAATTTATATTCTATTCATTGTGCTTCGCGCTTTTCACGCTTGTTGCAAACGCGGATCCGTTATTGCCCGCGCAATATTATTCTGATGCATATTACATGATGCCACAGGCACAGCGCGCTGGAAATTCAAACTGGTCGGGCGGGGCTGAAATTCAAAATCCACGGGCGGCCCAGGGTAACAGCGCAAGCAGAGCCGGCGGCGCAACCAGCCAGGTGGCCAATTCTGGAACGGGCAGCAGGGCAAGCGGCGGACGTTCGGGCAACCAAAGAACAGGCTCTGCCGAAGGTACTTCACCACGCGGCGGGGCGCGCTCTGTCACTGCACGCACTGCAACACCGATCGCAACGGGGGCGGCCATAACACAGGCCGCAGGCGCGGCCGTCACACAAAGCCGGGCGGCGGCGAGCGGGCGGGCGACAAACGCACGGTCTGCAACCCCGGCACGCGGTGGAAGCGCGAATCAAAGAACCGTAACCGCGCGTTCTGCCACCCCGATTGCCACGGGCGCAAATGTACAGGGCGTGGCACAAAGAGCCGGGGCGCAAAACCGCACCGTTCGTGCGCGCAACGCCGCAACTACCGAAGCCCGTCTGGGGGTTCAGGGTCGCGTACTGGGCGGAAAGCCCGGCGGCAATAACGCAAATAACCAACTTACCCAGCTTTACAACAGAATGAACGTCGGCAGTGTATCAAACATCTTGGATCCTATGACGGGTTTGATTTCCGCCGATGCATACAGTAACTGTATCGAAGGATACTATGCATGTATGGACGAAATATGCACGGCGCGCAGCCCGGGTCAACGCCGGTGCGCATGTGCCGCACGCGTACAGACTTATAATGCGGCGGAACAACTTTTACAAAAGGCAAGGGAAGATCTTTTGAAAGCATCTGGCGAACTGTCATTGCTGATCGCAGCAAAAGGGAAGGATATTTCGGCCGCTTTCCAACTTACCGATGCTGAAAAAGTCTTGAACTGCGTTGCGTTTCGTGATGCGAAAATGAGCGGCGAACTGCAAAAATGGTGTCTTAGCCACATAACGACCGTCGTAAATGACAATCATAATTTTGACATAGACAACGGCTGTTATTCTTCCAGTATCGCAGAGCCAAGTTTTTGCCGTGACAACAAATTCGGTTGGGGCAACGACTGGATGAACACCCTGAACGGCGCGGATTCAGACATCTTGTCTTTGTTGGAAACTGCGGCGAAAAATACCGAAAATCTGAACATGTTCGTTAATCCAGATGATAATAATCTTTTTGCAAGCGTAAATATCACAATGCAGATTGTGAATAATATGAACGGATTGCAACCGGCAAATCCAGCAGAAGCAATAACCGACCAACTGGCCAAAACATGGGGTTATGATCTTTTCACTTTTGCGCATAACAACGTATGCGGACGGGTTCTGGATTCATGCTTTAATGGAATTTACGAAGCCTGTGGAAGCGTGGGAAGCGGAAACAAGTCGGTCGCATGCCGTACTGCCTATGCGACAACCGGGGACAAAGGACCATATAATTATAATTCCTGTATCAGCATCAACAACCAAAGCGATTTGACAGGCGCGGAAAATAATGCAACCGGTACCGCAGATACATTCTTTATCGCCAGAAGAACAAGTGCCGGATTTGACACATCATGTTTTGGATACGGATCCAATGCGGCCGATCCTTTCCAGTCTTTGCGCGGCCCCGTGGCCGATGCACGCCGCAGCGTTCTTAATAAATACGTTCTTGATGCCAATGCCGATTGTGATATGTATGGCGAAGAGCTGATACGTCTTACCAGAAATCTGGAACTTCAGAAAATCGCCGCCGCACAACTGTTGCAGAAAAAACGTCTTGAATTCAAGATGGAAGAAGATAAAAGGGTAGACGACGAATTCCTGGCCGCAACCCGCAATTTCAACGAATGTATTACAGAGCTTTATGACTGTTACCACACCCAGGAAACCGGACATTATCCGGCATGGTCGGCAACACGCATCAGAACATATTGCGCCCAGATTTCAAACGTACCCAGCTGTTATCAGACAATGGTATGTAACCCCGGCACGGCACAACTTCGCGCAGTTATTGATGAAGAAGATAAAACCAGTTGCGACAACCGTCAAGATGTCGAAGTTAACAACTGTCGCAATATTGTAACACTGAACGAACTTTTGAACGGTGTTCACGGTATCACGAACAGCCTGTTAAACAACTTTTCACCCGATCATCGGACTGGGATTAATTCGGGAACCCTGCGTGAATACTGCATACGCAATGCGATTGGATCCGACGGCGCATCCATCCGCCAGTTTGGTATAACCTGGGGTCCAGGAACTGAAAGATCTGAAAGTACTGCGAACAGAGAATGTTCCCTATCCGGTGCACTGGAAGCCGTGCAATATTGGAATTCAAGTATCGGTACTTGGGGTGAATGTGTTGCGATCAGATGTATGGCTGGATATGAAAAGAATGGCGATACATGCATGGCTAATTCGCAAAATTGCGCAAATGGTTATGAATGGAGTCCCACACAAAGTATGTGCAGGCCTATTGAATATGCAATCTATTATTACTTGAATCACGTAACTGTTAATCTGCAACCTGCGATGTACAATGCCGACAGTTCATTCCCAATTATGCTTCCGACTGCAGCTCAGATGATAGTGTTGCCGCAATTCCCTGCAAATGCAGACTTTAGCGGATGGGTAGATCAGATTACCAAAACTCACAAAGACAGGATATCTGCTGGAACTACCGGTGCGCAAAGGTTTGACGCTTCATGGACATGCAAATCGGGATTCAAGCTTAATTCTACAAGTACGGAATGCATACCAGAGTAAGTATATTAAAAGACAAAACGGGGGCGGATTTACCGCCCCCAAATTTTTTTGTAACAGCATACACAAGAAAAAATGGCACAACAAAACACTTGTTTTCGCATTCGAATATTCAAAAAAGCCATCAAACTACTTTTTCCATACTCTATTTTATGATATAATAATAGACGAATGAAAAAAATATTTTTTATTTTTTCCTTGCTCTTTTTCGTTCCGTCGGCATTTGCCGACGAAGCACCTGTGCAAATCGGCCGCGCCGGCGTTACGCGCATGGTGACAACGGCACAACCGGCGGCACAATCTGTACAGACCGCACAAACAGCACAACATGTGAATTCAAACACAGTGGCTGCACGTACAACATCGACAACTGCTACGCGTACGAATGCTTCGGAACCGGCGGCACAGCCAGATACAACAACCCAATCCCCCGCTATAGGACGCACAGCGGTGACCAGTGTCGCAGCCGCGCGCATCGCAGCCGGCGAGTCGGGCGAAAACACACGCACTACCGTTGTCCGCGCGGTCGGCGGACAACCGATACAGCCATCTCGTGCTGCAATATCGCGCAGCGCGATAACAACAGCCGTCCAGAGTGACGAGCGTCAGGCAGAATACAACTCTTTCAATACCAATGATAAAGGTGTCGCAAACAACAGTCCCACGCTTCGCCGCGCCGGTGTCGCCCTGCGTCCGACAGTTGCCGAAGTCGGTGGGCGCGCCACCATCAGCGGCAGTGACAAAATGACTGGATCTAATATCGGATCTGAATCCGGTCGCGTGGCGACGCGCACAGACAGATCCGCCGGGGTAAGACCCACCGCGGCATCAATTGCAGAAACCCGCGAAACATTAAGCGCGACATTGGAATTGGGGCAAGCCTGCCAGGAACAATTCATGGACTGTATGGATCAATTCTGTGCCGTTCTGGATGCAAACCAAAAACGCTGTAGTTGCAGCAGCCGATTGAATAGCTATTCAAGGGTTGAAAGCGCGGTAAAAACTGCAAATAACGAACTTAATGAAGTTGCGCAAAGGATACGTTTCGTCGGATTGTCCGCAGATGAAATCCGCGCGATAATGAGTGCCACCGAAGCCGAAATGGCTATGCAGGGACAACGCGACACCACTGAAAATCGCAATATGCTGACCCAGATTGAGAAACTTATCAGAACGCCGGAAAATTTTGTATCAGAAGCGACCGGAACCAGCCTGGATATGGAATTCGATTTTAACTTTGACGGCGATTTTTCCGAAATGTTTTCACTGGAGGGAATTTTCGGCGGCGGAAGCAGCTTTTCCAATATGCGCGGAACCCAGCTTTACAACGCTGCAAAAAGCCGGTGCAACAATGTACTTAACACCTGTAAAAAGAACGGTGCAAATGTTTCGCAGATAACGGCACGATATGATATGGAAATCGACAAAGACTGTATAGCGTACGAAAAGGGTCTGGAAAAAATGAACCAGACGTTGAAAACCAACGTGCGTGCGGCGACCCAGATGTTGCAACAGGCGCGACTGGCCGTGATGCAGAATCATAACTCGTTCGATGGAAAGGGATGTATCGGCGCGCTGGAACGCTGTATGATAGACGACATGGTATGTGGTGACGATTATATCAAATGTCTTGATCCGTCAAAGCGGTTCATCGACGAAAATGGCGAAGTCGTACTGGGTCAAGATATAGTGATGATAAGACAGTTTATGAAAGAATTTAATGCCGCGGTTATCGATTCCAAACATCTGGGCGATGTTGACCAAGTATCAACTTTGATGAATGACTCTTACTGTTCTGGCACACCCGGTAATGACGGGCGTTGCATAGTAAAATTCCTGTTGCAGAAAATCGGAACCGGGGAAGCACCAACCAGCGGATTGTGTCGCGCTGTATTGGATAGATGTCGTCAACATACATATACCGACAACAGGGGCAAATACCAAAAGTACAATAATATCGTAGTCGGATATATCCAACGCGCCATGGTAAATATAAAAGCTGCACAGGAAAGAATTATTTCTGATTATGCCAGTAACTGTATGCTGGATATAGGCCACTGTTATAGCCAACAAGTAACCCAGGTCAGTTCTTGGGCACATAACGCCAATATCAACAGTATCTATAACGTCATGACAGGCGCATGCAGAAACGTGGCCCTGACATGCGGATTTGCCGTATTCTCCGCAGTGGATCCGACCATCGGATGCCGTACCGCCGAAGGCAGCAATGGTACTGTTGCCACCGAATGTATCAAAAAAATATCGGAACTATTCTATCAGTCTATGCTGTGTCCTGAAAATTCGACATACATAGCAGTAACAGGAATAAAGGGCGAACTTGCCTCTGTGACTCTTAATGGTATTTCACAGCACAGGCCATATATAAACGAACAATGTATATGCGACGATGGATATGGGCTATTCGGCGGTGCCTGTGTAACGCCACCGATGTACTCGATAGCGGATAACTCGTGCTCAAAGATGAGTTTGATTAACTCGCCAACAGTGGCAAGTGGCAAATGCGTAGTAATTGGATATGCGTGCCAAAGCAGTTATAAACCAACCAATGACGGCCGTTGTATAACGGAATAGGTTTCTTTGATAATCTGCCCCACCCTATCCATTCCCGTAAAAATCAACAATTTCGCAGACAGAATTATACCTTAAACGGCTCTCGTAAGAGAGCCGTCATGCCTGTTGCGGCGGGCATCCACTGTATAAAAAGCCATTCGCGGGCAAAGCCCGCGAATACAAATCATTATTCATTTAACGATAACAAAGTTGCTCACGAATATGGGTGTGCCGCGATTTTGTCCCACGCTTTTCCTAAAACACCCCGCCAACAACGGCTTCGGCCGGACGGGATGGAACATCATCACCATCAATACTATTTACACCAATTGTAAGCTGGCGCGAATTCATAGGATTCGGCAACTGGCCTGGCTTGAAAGCTTCGGTAATAATTGTTCCACCCGGATCCGCGCTGGCCGCTATTCCAGTCGCGCGGTTCACCCGAACAAATTCCAGTCCATCCGGTACCGGAAAAGGCCGATTGCTTTGATCTGCCAGCGCAGTTTTCATAAAGTCCCCAAACACCTTTGCCGCCATATAACTTCCAGAACCATGACCCAGTGGTCGCGGCGTGTCAAATCCCATATAAACCCCCACGGCCAAATCTTTTGAAAATCCGACAAACCATACGTCGCGGATTTCATTTGTGGTGCCTGTCTTGCCGGCCACAGTTTGTCCGGGTACACGCGCCTGACGACCAGTTCCCATTTCCACCGCGCCCTGTAACATGGATACTATTTGATAAAGAGATCCAGAATCGGCCAAAGGCTCGCCGGGTTCTTTCTTTGTCGGGGGCATTAAGTATTCTGACCATTCTATGGTTTGTGCCCTGCCCCCCGTACTTTCAATTACCTTGCCATGCCTGTCTTGTATATAGTCAACCAGTTTTAAGTTATGCTGGTACCCGCCATTAACGAATGCTGCAAATCCAAGTGTAAGCCTTGCCAAAGTGGTTTCCCCCGACCCCAGCGCAAGCGACAAATTCAGATTTCTCATATTAGCATCGTAAACGCCGAACCTTTGCGCGCTGGCAATCGCGCGGCGAATCCCGATAGATTCCACCAAGCGCACTGTCGGTACATTTCGGGAAGTTTCCAAAGAAAGACGCAAAGGTACTTCGCCCAAAAATTTCCTGTCGTAATTTTCCGGCTTCCATAAAGTATCATCTTCTTTCCAACCCACTATCGGCGCGTCAAGCAATAGTGTTCCGGGACTGTAATCCCCGGATTCCAGTGCCGCAAGGTACACAAACGGTTTTATGGTTGATCCTATTTGTCGCTGTGCCTGGGTCGCACGATTGAACGATGATTCTGCAAAAGAATATCCGCCCGACATCGCCAATACTCGACCGGTATGGGGATTTATCGCAATAATCGCGCCCTGTAATTTTTCGGAACCGCCGCGACTGTTGTTATATGAATCAAGGGCGGTTTTCAATGCCGTGCTTGCCGCTTTTTGATATTCTGGAATAATTGTGGTTTTGATATACAAACCGTCGTTGTAAAGGGTATCGCGCCCTATTTTGTTCAAAAGATCACGGCGTACCTCTTCCGCAAAATATTGGAAGTCGTCCGCCATTTGTGCGGTAAATCCGCTATTGATCTGCAAAGGTTCGGCTGCGGCATCAACGGCTTCTTGTCTGGTTATAAATCCTTCGGCAACCATGCGGCGCAGAACGTAATTCCGACGTACCGCCGCACCCCTTCTGTCATTCGGTGCCTTTGGCAGTGATGCCAGAAACGCGGCCTCGGAAAGGGTCAGCTCTTTTACCGGCTTATTGAAATACATAAGCGATGCGCTGCCCACCCCGTACGCCCGCGCGCCAAGGAATATCTGATTCAAATACAGCGTCATTATATGTTGCTTTGAAAAAGATCGTTCCAGCCGCAACGCAAGTATAGCTTCTTTTATCTTGCGAGATATGGTGCGGTCACTGGTAAGGAAAAAGTTTTTCGCGACCTGTTGTGTAATCGTAGAAGCACCTGAAAAACGTGTGGGGCCACCAAGCATCTTGACAACGTTATTTGCCACTGCGCGGGTTATGCCTATGATGTCTATACCCGGATGCCGCCAAAAATACTGATCTTCGGCGGCGACAAATGCGTTTATCAACTGGGGGGGCATATCGACGAAATCTATAAATACGCGGCGTTCTTCGGCATATTCGATTAATAAAGATCCATCAGAAGCATAAAGACGGGTCGCGACAGGCGGCGCGTATGTAGCCAGTTTCCGATAATCGGGCAGATCGCGACCATACTTTACCATCAAAGCGGCAAGCAGTACGATACCGACAACAAAACCCCAAAATACAGCCAGCGCAATCCATTTCGCGGCAATTTTCATCCTGTTAAAAAGAACGGTTCTTCGTAGCATGAAAGCCACTATACACCGGGAAATTCGAAATGTAAAATACTAATATTAGCTTGCTTGCACTGTTATCAGCAACAGTTTACAATATATGTATGTCACGGAAATCATTCGAAGAATTCATAGAACGTCTGACCGGATTCAAAAAAGACGAATCTGATATCTCGCACTATGAAAAATTCGGTAACAAATCAAAATCACAACAGCGTACAGAATTACGCGATCTGTATGCAATGGCAAAGCAACCAACAGCAACGTTGGATCTGCATGGAAGCACGGTTGCAGAATCGGAAAAGCTGGTAAAAGATTTCTGTGCCCTGTATGCAAAACGAACGCCCGGCGCGACAGTTATTATAATTACCGGACGCAGCGGCAGGATGAAAAAGCTTTTTCCGGAATGGACGCGGGACTTTATGGATCCTTATATATCTGGATATCGGTGTCGCGCCTGTGGCGGCGCATGGGAAGTGAATTTAAAACATTCAAATAACAAAAAGCGGAATCTGGAATCTGGGTAATAAAATTATTTTAGATGATCAATATTATCTTAACATGCTTTTATTATACACAGCCCAGCATTTGTAACGGTTTATCTGCTGGCACTTTTCAATTTCATGTACCATCATATTTTGCCCGCAATCACAAATTTTGATTATTTGTTCCTGGGATTCGATGCCAAGCTTCCCCAGTGCTTCTTTGCCCAGGCTGGCGGAAATATCGACCAGTGTGGCCGCCATCCGTGGACACCCGTTTTTTCTAAGGCTTTCGATTATTTTATCTACCGAATATGACATTAATATCTTCTCTTGGCACAACAGGTTGCTAGAATAGCCCGCAATACAAAGCCAGGTCAAGGGAAAAGGTGGAATAGGAAGTAAAAAGTCATTAGCGGAAGTAGCTGGTCGTTAGAATTTCTACAAACTAGCTACTTCCGACTATTGACTTTTTATTTGACGTTCGCACAGCAAACTGAATATTTTCTTTACCGTCTGATTCATAATTTTTAATCACCCGCCCGCCCATAATCTGCATTGCGTTTTCAATGACCTTTCTAGATGGCGTATAATCCGTGAAACAGGCCAATATAACTTCGTCTATTTCTTTTTCACGCGCTTTTTCTAAAGCCAGTAACAGGGCTTCCTTAGCATACCCGCGACCACGCTTGCCCGGGATTACATCGTATCCAATATGCCCCGCATCGTTTTTTAAAGCTTCGTTCAGATAATGTCTTAAACTGATTCTTCCGGCATATCCGTCTTTGTCTATAATCCAATATTCAGTTCCAGGAACTCTATCAACAGGAATCTTATCCTTATCCATTTTATCCAGTTTTGGCAGGACAACATATCCATAAAAATCAGCTTTTGCTTTTTCTATGTCGATATTGTCATAATGAGCATCTGACTGGTTTCTGATGGGATTATTTTGATTTTCAATTACCGCCGCGATATAGCTGTCCTTATACTTGTCGCTGGGCAATTCAAGACGAATAACAGAAGGCATATTTATCATTTTTAATCCCTGTTTTTTCAAGACGAAAAATCTTTGTTACTTTAGCCTTTTACTTTTTCTTTTCCAGCAACAGCTTCCAAACCAAACCCGCAATTATCGCGCCGGCCAAAGGTGCAACCCAGAATACCCAAAGCTGGGACAAGGCGGCCGGATCGGTCGCAAATAAAGCCTGCGAAGTGCTTCGTGCCGGATTAACGGAAGTATTTGTTACCGGTATGCTTACCAGATGTATAGCGACAAGCGCAAATCCTATGGCTGCACCGGCAAACTTGTTAAACGCTTCTTTTGATGTCGCACCAAGAATTACTATCAAGAATACAAACGTCATGACGATTTCGGTAACCAGCGCGGCAGACAATGTATAGCTGTTATAAGTATTCGCTGCGAATCCGCCGACATCAACCCCACCCGTAACAGTTCCGGTAACGATAGTATAAATTACCGCCGCCGCCGCAGTTGCGCCGACCAGTTGTGCCATAACATACGGTATTAAATCGCGCCAGCCAAAGCGTCCCGCGCATGCCAACCCCAAAGACACAGCCGGATTAAAATGTCCGCCTGAAATATGTCCGACGGCATAAGCCATCACGAATACTGCCAATCCAAAGGCAAGGGCGATTCCGGCAAATCCTATGTATTGGCCGGCCAGAACAGCCGCACCACATCCGAACAGCACCAGAACGAAAGTTCCCAAAAATTCGGCAATAAGTTTTTTCATGGAATACTCCTTTGTTTTGTTTAGCTATCGCATTATGAAATAGTTGGATAATAAAAACAATAAAAAAGCTCAAACGACTAAACCCCCGTATAGATCAATAATTTCATGGATAGATTTTTAACTGCAACAAAGTTGCCGTCATTCTTGTATATGTCAGGTAATTCGTGTACAGAATTATAAACTAAACGGCTCTCGTAAGAGAGCCGTTTAGAGTATACTTCCATCGTTGGAACAGATTGCTTCGCGGTCTTTGACCACTCGCAATGACACGAAATGTCGGAAAAGATTGCTTCGTCCGTCACCGCAAGCGGTGACGCGACTCGCAATGACAACCACAATGTTATCAAAGGCCGAGAGCCGCAAACAGCCCCGACCGGTAGAGAGAATCGCTCTGGACGAGATTCGCGCAAATGTACGCGCAGTTATCCGCGCAATTGGACGAATTGGAGGTGCCGGCCATAAAAACCCAAGCCGACGAAGCGACAGTAAATCCGGGAATACTTGTTAGCTTACACCAACAGCGTACTCCGTTAGTAGCATCAGGATTGCCGGGCTGGGCAGGGGTTCCGGTTGTTCTTGAACACAGGGTCGTGCCACTGAACTCTGATACATTACTTCCAGTACAGCTTCCTAATCTCCAATTCCCAGGGGATAGGTTGTTTTTACAATCTTGATTTGTGGTATTACCACTAGTGCCACTAGCAGGACACTGGGTGAAATTACCACAACTCGTCGGACTTGTTGGTCCTGGCACACATGCCACAGCGGCGATAGCCCCATGCAATGGGATTATCGTTAATACTGCAAGGATGCTTGTTATCTTTATAGTTTTGTTAAATGTATTCATGATACCCTCTCCTTTGGGTATATTATACCATATACCATGACAAAGGTCAATTTTTATTTAGTCATGTAAAGTGAACGCATTCTAACGGCTCTTTTAAAAGAGCCGGAGTGACAATGTTGGGGGGTCGCGCTTTGCGCGACGCATTAATTATTCATTATTCACTATTCATTATTCATTCAAAAAACGGAAAGCAACAAAAAAAACACCCCTTTCGGGGTGTATACATTATCGGTTTTTACGTTTACCCGCAACGGGGCGGATATTGGTTTGATTCTGGCGACGACCTACTCTTCCGTGGCTTAAGCCAAAGTACCATCGGCGATGCACCGTTTCCCTGTCTGGTTCGGGATGGAACAGAGGGTGGCTGATGCTCAATAATCACCAGAATCAAACCAATGAACATCGTAAAATTTCTGGTTATGATTGCTGTTTTTGGGACAGCCTTCATAAATTTTCAAAATATCAAAGAATCAATTGATCGCTGATTTGGGATTGTTGATTATTAAATAAATCAGCAATCAAAAATCAGAAATCCTTCAACCTACTCTTCAAGCATTCGTTTGATTTCATGGCGCGTAATCGCGTCATGAAATCAAACAAAGATAAAAAGTCAGTCATCCGATTAGTATGGTTGAGCTGAACGCCTCACAGCGCTTACACTTACCACCTATCAACGTCCTGGTCTGGGACAGGATTGATTGGGATATCTCATCTTGCGACCAGCTTCCCGCTTAGATGCATTCAGCGGTTATCTGTTCCGAATTTAGCTAACCTGCGCTGCCGCGGGCGCGACAACAGGTACACCAGGGATTCGTTCGACCCGGTCCTCTCGTACTAAGGTCAAGTTCGCTCAAATATCCAACGCCCACAGTAGATAGGGACCTAACTGTCTCACGACGTTATTAACCCAACTCACGTACCGCTTTAAATGGCGAACAGCCATACCCTTGGGACCTGCTCCAGCCCCAGGATGCGATGAGTCGACATCGAGGTGCCAAACACTTCCGTCGCTATGGACGCTTGGGAAGCATCAGCCTGTTATCCCTAGAGTAGCTTTTATCCGTTCGCGATGGCCCTTCCATGCGGAGCCACCGGGTTTCTAAGACCGACTTTCGTCTCTGCTCGAGGTGTCCCTCTTGCAGTCAGGCTTGCTTTTGCCTTTGCACTCACCGGCTGATTTCCGACCAGCCTGAGCAAACCTTCGCGCGCCTCCGGTACGATTTGGGAGGCGACCACCCCAGTCAAACTGCCCACCACGCACTGTCCCCCGCCCTGGTTCAAGAACGCGGGTTAGACATTAAAACACACCAGGGTGGTATTTCACCAACCGCTCCACCGGAACCGAAATCCCGGCTTCAAAGCGTCCCACCTATCCTACGCAAATGTGTCCTAATGCCAGTACGAAGCTGCAGTAAAGCTTCATAGGGTCTTTCCGTCTAGCTGCGGGTACCCGGCATTTTCACCGGGAATTCAATTTCGCTGAGTCTATGTTGGAGACAGTGTGGAGATCGTTACGCCATTCATGCGGGTCGGAACTTACCCGACAAGGAATTTCGCTACCTTAGGACCGTTAGAGTTACGGCCGCCGTTTACTGGGGCTTCATATCAGCGCTTGCACGCCTCAACTTAACCTTCCAGCACTGGGCAGGCGTCAGTCCCTATACGTCATCTTATACGATTTAGCAGAGACCTGGGTTTTAAGTAAACAGTCGCCCCCACCTGGTTTGTGTCACCTGATTAAAGTTGCCTTGAAACAGGTCATCCTTATCCCGAAGTTACGGATGCATTTTGCCTAGTTCCTTCAACATAGTTCTCTCAACCGCCTTAGTCTACTCGACTCGAGCACCTGTGTTGGTTCTGGGTACGATCTATACGTGAGGGCTATTTCCTGGAACTCATTCACTGCATTGCCAATCCAATAAGGCAAAACAATATACTGAATTCGTCACCTCTCACAGGTCACGGAATATTAACCGTGTTCCCATCGACTACGCCTTTCGGCCTCGCCTTAGGGGTCGACTCACCCTACCCTGATTAACATTGGATAGGAACCCTTGCTCTTACGGCGTCAAGGTTTCTCACCTTGATTAGCTGCTACTCATGCCAACATTCGCGCTTCTGGTACCTCCACCGTGGCTCGCGCCTTCGGCTTCACAGGCTTGCAGAATGCTCCGCTACCGCGCACAGATTGAACAAATTGCTCTGCCATAAAAAGCAAAAGCGATTTGTTCAATCTGTACACCCGCAATTTCGGTAAATGATTTAAGCCCCGTTAAATTTTCGTTGCCGTGATTCTTATTTAGACCAGTGAGCTGTTACGCTTTCTTTAAATGATGGCTGCTTCCAAGCCAACATCCTGGTTGTTTTGGAATCTCGACTCACTTTCCCACTTAATCATTATTTGGGGACCTTAATTGGCGGTCTGGGATGTTTCCCTCTCGCCCACCGACCTTAGCACCGGTGGACTGTTTCCCTGGCTATAGTTTGTTGGTATTCAGAGTTTGATATGGTTTGGTAAGATTTTACTCCCCCTAGCCATTTCAGTGCTTTACCCCCAACAACGAACACCAGAGACACTACCTATATAGTTTTCGCGGAGAACCAGCTATAACGGAGTTCGATTGGCTTTTCACCCCTAGACACAGGTCATCGCCCAATTTTGACACATTGGTGCGTTCGGCCCTCCAGTTGCTGTTACACAACCTTCAGCCTGCCCATACCTAGATCACCCCGTTTCGGGTCTAATACTGCATACTAAGTCGCCCTATTCAGACTCGGTTTCCCTTCGCTTACACCTATCGGCTTAGGCTTGCATGCAATATTAACTCGTTGGCTCATTATACAAAAGGTACGCCGTCACACGGCAATTTAATTCGCTATGCAAATTAAATTGCCGTGCTCCGACAGCTTGTAGGTATTCAGTTTCAGTGTCTATTTCACTCCCCCTTCGGGGTTCTTTTCACCTTTCCCTCACGGTACTTGTTCACTATCGGTCAATCAGGAGTATTTAGCCTTGGAGGAAGGTCCCCCCATATTCAAACGGGATTTCACGTGTCCCGCCCTACTCTCGGACTGGTCTACAGGATTTCGCATACGGGGCTATCACCTATTATTGCCGCGCTTTCCATCGCGTTTTGCTATCCTATAATCCAGCCACTGGGCTGATCCCGTTTCGCTCGCCACTACTCCGGGAATCTCGTTGGCTTTCGCCTTTGATTTCTTTTCCTGCGGATACTGAGATGTTTCACTTCTCCGCGTTTGCTTCAACAACCTATGAATTCAGTTGTTGATACAGCATAAAGCTGTGGGTTTCCCCATTCGGACATTTCCGGGTCAAAGCATATTGACGGCTCACCGGAACTTATCGCAGTCTTTCACGTCCTTCATCGCCTCTGATTGCCAAGGCATCCACTAAACACCCTTTGTTACTTTTTATCCAATGCTTGAAGAGAAGGTCTTTGGCTTGCGCCGCCGCGAAACGTGAAGCATAAAGCAACACAAATCACGAAACCACACTCAACATCTTTGGTAAAAGTTACTTGATGAGCAATCGCGTGCATGATGCTTATGCCCCACGCCCCACGATTTTTCAGCAGTTGTAAGTTGATTCTTGTCTTCAAATTGAATTTCCTTTGCCGCAAAGCAAAGGATACTTCTATCCGCCTTTGCCCTTTCGGACTTTGGCGCGATAAGCAAATTCACAAAATCAAAGATTTTGGAATTTTCTAATTAGAAAGATATTTTGAGATTATTACGATGTTCTATTTAGTCGGCAATCGCCAGCAGCCAGTCGCTAGAATTTCTACCGACTATCAACCATCGACTTACGACTAATAAACATAAAAACCGATTCACAATGTATAAAGCAGATTCTATACGAATATATAGAATCATAAATGATTTCGGATGCTGCCGCCGATTAAAGCGCGCAGAACCAGAAATCATTTATGATTCCAACCTCATCTGGTGATGTGTTTTTGTTTAAAAAAGATTTTTACTTTATTTACAAAACTATTTTGTTGTTTTTTCATTGCCGTAACTTTGTTCACACTGTCTTTTTGTTTCCAAAAATATGCCAATACCGAACACCATACGACCAATCCGCCGGGCGGTAATATAATCGGCGACAACAACGCCATCAGCACCCATTGTTTTTTGGTCATTTACAATCCTCTGTTAATTGAATTGGTATATTTCACCAACCCCATTTCAAACTTTGTGTTATGGTGGAGCCAATCAGACTCGAACTGACGACCCCCTGCTTGCAAAGCAGGTGCTCTACCAACTGAGCTATGACCCCGTGTTTTTTTGAAACAGCCCGCCTTTGCACTTCGTGCTATGGTGGGCACTAAATCTTTTTAAATTTCTGCTTTGCAAAAATTAACGCAAATTTAGTGGTGGGTCAGGAAGAACTCGAATCTTCGACCTCCGCTGTATCAGAGCGGCATTCTAACCAACTGAACTACTGACCCGGAAACATTGCTGATTGCGGATTGCTGACGCTTGATTATTAAACCAACGCCAACAAAATGTAGTTCCGCTGATACCAGAAACATTTTTGTTATATGATTTCGAACAACCAACGCCGACCTGGATCAGCAATCAGCAATAATAAAATCATAAATTTCGAAGGGATATGCAGACAGTCGTTTGGGATATGGCCTTTCGTGAGAAAGGCGTTTTCTATAAAGGAGGTGATCCAGCCGCACCTTCCGGTACTGCTACCTTGTTATGACTTAACCCCAATCACCAACCCCACCGTAGCCGCCGTCCTCTTGCGTTAGACTAGCGTCTTCGGGTGAAATCGACTCTCATGGTTTGACAGGCGGTGTGTACAAGACCCGGGAACGTATTCACCGCGGCATTCTGATCCGCGATTACTAGCGATTCCGACTTCATGTCCTCGAGTTGCAGAGGGCAATCTGAACTGGGGCGATTTTTTATGATTGGCTGGGCCTTGCGGCTTTGCAACACTCTGTTATCGCCATTGTAGTACGTTTGTAGCCCGACCCGTAAGAACCATGATGACTTGACATCATCCACGCCTTCCTCCCGCTTGACGCGGGCAGTCCCCTTAGAGTTCCCGGCTTTACCCGCTGGCAACAAAGGGCGTGGGTTGCGCTCGTTGCAGGACTTAACCTAACATCTCACGACACGAGCTGACGACAGCCATGCAGCATCTGTCTCCGCACCAACCGAATTGAAGAAATCCATCTCTGGAAATCGCGTGCGGGATGTCAAGGGTCGGTAAGGTTTCTCGCGTAGCATCGAATTAAACAACATACTCCACCGCTTGTGCGGGTCCCCGTCAATTCCTTTAAGTTTTAATCTTGCGACCGTACTCCCCAGGCGGCATGCTTAACGCGTTAGCTTCGTCACTGGCCCCCCGAAGGAGGTCAACAACAAGCATGCATCGTTTAGGGCGTGGACTACCAGAGTATCTAATTCTGTTTGCTCCCCACGCTTTCGTCCCTCAGTGTCAGCAACAGTCCAGAAAGCTGCCTTCGCCATTGGTATTCCTTGTGATATCTACGGATTTCACCCCTACACCACAAATTCTACTTTCCTCTACTGTGCTCCAGCCATGCAGTATCAAAGGCAGTTCCGGGGTTGGGCCCCGGGATTTCACCTCTGACTTACACGACCACCTACGGACGCTTTACGCCCAGTAAATCCGAACAACGCTTGCACCCTTCGTATTACCGCGGCTGCTGGCACGAAGTTAGCCGGTGCTTTTTCTGTCGCTACCGTCATCATCTTCACGACTAAAAGAACTTTACAACCCGAAGGCCTTCTTCATTCACGCGGCGTGGCTGGATCAGGGTTTCCCCCATTGTCCAATATTCTTAGCTGCTGCCTCCCGTAGGAGTCTGGGCCGTGTCTCAGTCCCAGTGTGGCTGATCATCCTCTCAGACCAGCTATGGATCATCGCCTTGGTAGGCCGTTACCCCACCAACAAGCTAATCCAACGCGGGCTCATCCATCGGCGATAAATCTTTCTCGATTTCTCGACGTATGCGGTATTAGCTTTCGTTTCCAAAAGTTATTCCCCACCGATGGGCAGATTCCCACGTGTTACTCACCCGTGCGCCACTGCCTGACCACCAATTAGTCTGACTTGGAACCAAGTCTGGAATTAAACTAATTAGTGGTCAGGCCGTTCGACTTGCATGCCTTAAGACCCGCCGCCAGCGTTCGTTCTGAGCCAGGATCAAACTCTCAAGTTCTATAAAAACTTGGGTAAGTCCTGCACATCAAACAAGCTGACTTTATAAAGTCATTCGTTTTACTATTTTGTCTGCCTCTGCTTTCGCTTTGGCGTGACATCGCAAGATAGGAATTAAGGAGGTTATCATTCTTGCAATACCCCTTAGCTAAAGCTATGGGGAACAACAAAATCACGCGCAATCAAAGATTGCTGGATTTTGTAACCTACTACCTATCTATAAGTGATGTGCTTTGACTTTGTCAAAGTTTGGAAAAATTCCCAAATTCAACTGTCTGCACATCCCTTCTTTCATTGCTGATTATTGATTTCGGATTGCTGATTTAATTCAGCAACCAGCGATCATAAACCAGAAATGATTTGATGAGCTGCTTTATTAACAAAAACAGATATTCCGAGAGATAAAGATAAGGAAAGAGCTTTCGCCCTTTTGATTCCGAATCGCATTTCCCGAAAAATTCTGGAAATTCAGGGGTTGACATTACTTCGTCAACTTGAAAGCCCGCATAATATAAAGCGATTCGGAAAAAAAGTCAAGTGGAAAAGTGAAAAAATTATTATTTTTCTGCGGGTTGGGGCAAAAAGCTTTAACAAAAAAATACAATATTCCAACCATTTTTATCCGCTTTGCAAAATAACTTGGACAAAACACCGTTTTTTACCATGAATTTTCACCATTTAATTACAACACCATTAATCCCCGATTCCCAATATTGACAATGTATATATCATCTGTTTTAATCTGGTTCATGTCCAGACAGCCCAAAATTTCTGTTTGTCTTCCTTTGTATAATACAAAGGAAGAGCATCTGCGAAAATGTATTGATTCGATTCTGAATCAGACTTTTTCTGATTTTGAACTTTTGATATTAAATGATTCGCCAGATAATAAAAAACTGGATGCAATAATCGCATCCTATAAAGACCGGCGCATCATTTATAAAAAGAACAAAAAGAATCTTGGAATTTCTGAATCCAGAAACAGGTTGCTTGGCATGTCACGCGGGGAATATATCGCCGTGCATGATCATGACGATGTATCTCATCCGGAACGGTTCGCAAAGGAAGCACAGTTTCTGGACGCAAATCCAAATTATGGCGCGGT
>Ga0099364_10005187_pt1 | contig 19450 bp, 11 predicted proteins | sample TergutTh196P3_FD_73070 | JGI IMG/M metagenome (GOLD analysis project Ga0099364, IMG submission 73070) | Microcerotermes parvus P3 segment gut microbial communities from Pointe-Noire, Republic of the Congo - Th196 P3 | ecosystem: Host-associated > Arthropoda: Insects > Digestive system > Gut ...
TTTTGACTAAAATGCAAGACGACGAACTCAACACCGTTCTCCGCGATTGGTCGAACGCCCGATTGCCGGACGACGAAAAGCGTAACAAAATGATCCGTAGCGTTTTGGAGCGTCCTCGCCGCAGACCGTATCGTCGGATGATCGCCGCCGCACTGTCGGCAATCGCCGCTGTTGCGGCAACGTTGCTCTTTCTGCTGACACCGCCGTTGGAAGAAGACGGCAGACGGCAGACGGCAGACAGCAGCAGAGTTGCCGACAACATTGTGTCCGAGAGCATTCAAGTTTCGCTGATTGTGCTGAAGCAACTGCCCGATTCGGACTCTGCCGTCGAGTTTCTCGAAGACACGATTTTTGTCACCGAAGGAAAAAAGTTACATGAACTCGAACTGTCCGGTCATCGCTTGTTCCTTTGGATTTATCCGTTGGAAAAGACGCTGTTTTCGCTTGACATTGGCTTGGATAATACCGCCGAAACGGGCGTCGTTGCCGTTCCTGACCGTCCACAGTTGCTGCAATTCCAGTCAAACGGCGACCGCTTCGACGTGTTCGTCTCCGTGATTTAGCCGGTACTCCGATTCCTTTTGCCTGCCCCCATTAAAAAATGAAACGCTTATTATTCTTAATCGTACTGTTTTGTTCTCCATCATTCGCTGATGAGTTGTCGGTCAACTGGTTTGAAGCCGGGAAAGAGACCGATATTCATTTTCACGGCCTCAGTGGACGCTGGGAATTGCGTTACGAGCATCGAACTCTCGACAGCGGAACAATCGATGCACGTTCGGGAATGGCAACAAGTAAAGTCAAGATACCTCCGCTCAAACCGGGACTGCAAATGCGGGCAACATTTTTCATCAATGGCACTCCGAACAGTGAGGCATTGATCGTTTCGCCCGATCCGTTTGAAGACCGCAAGGCATGGTTCGACAAACATCCGATTGCGTTGTACGACCCGATGGAAACGACCATCGACGTTTTTGAACAGGAAGAAATACCGTTCAAACGTCTCCGTTCGTTCGCGGACATCGAAGCCGTTGAAAAAGGCATCGTCATCATCGGCGAAGCGGTCGATTTCGACCGCGAGAACAAACTTGCCGAATTATTGTTCGAATATGCTGCCAACGGCGGCTTCGTCTTTGTTGCCGCACCGAGAGGAAGTATTCCGCTCCATTTTACCAAGCCGATTGACACGCTGTTGATGACGAAAAATCCAAAACATCTTTTCCCCGATCTTCCTCTTCGCGGAAAAGAGTACACTTGGGATTTGCTGGCATCGAACAATCAAGTGGTCATCGTTGGTGAATTCGATGAACGTCCCGATGCAGATGGTCCAACGGTCGTTGATATTTGCTTCAAAAATACTGACATTCACTCCCGAAATACCACGAGCGGTCGAATCGTTTTTGACTTAGTGCCGATTTTCAGGACATGGGATTCACGTATCGAATCCCGCTGGTATTTTAAGTCGCTCATTGAAACATTAACCAACAAATGAAGAAAGTTTTGCCACTGATAACACAGATAAAACACGGATGATGTGAAATATCCGTGCATATCCGTGTTATCCGTGGCTCAATATTGTACCCTTTAACCAACAAAGGAACCTAAAAATGAAACGTTTACTTCCCTTTATGCTCATTGCACTCATCGCAATGCCGTGCGTTTTAGCCGACGAAATCGTGCAAGACGCCGTGTATCCCGTTGCCGTGTTGCCGTTCCAGGACCGTAGCAAGGAGGTCGCCGGACAAGGAAAAATCGTTGCGGATATTCTGTTCGCCAACCTTGCAACGGACCCGGCAATCCTGCTGGTCGACCGCGAAGACCTCGACACCGTCCTGAAAGAACAGGAACTGAACATCTCCGGCGTCGTGAATCCGGCACAGGCCGTTCAGGTCGGCCAAATCATCGGAGCAAAGGTTCTCGTTACAGGAAGCGTTGTTCGTGCCGACAAGACGGTCTACCTCGTCGCCAAAATTATCGGAACGGAAACGACGCGGGTCCTCGGCGTCTCGGTCAAAGGCACCGTCGACGATCCGATCGACAAACTGTCCGAAAAGTTGGCCGCCGACGTTGGCGCAACGATATTGAAGGACGCCGACAAACTGGTCGCCACGCCGCCGACGCGGGACAACCGCATTGCCGCCTTGAAGGAAAAGGTCAAGGACAAGAAGTTGCCGGTGTTGATGATCGACATTCCGGAGGAGCATTTGAGTCGTCGTGTCATTGATCCGGCGGCGGAAACGGAACTGTCGGTTTTCTGTACGGAACTTGGATTTACGTTACTGGACAAGAAGTTGGGCGACAAGAGCAAGGCGGACATTCTTCTTGTTGGGGAGGCGTTTAGTGAGCGTGGAATGGGCATGGGCAATTTGATTTCGGTGAAAGCGCGGGTCGAATTGAAGGCGATTGACCGTGAGACCGGCAAGATCATTGCGATTGACCGTCAAACGACGGTCGCCGTCGACCTTGCGGAGACGATTGCCGCCAAGAATGCTCTGCAACAAGCCGGTGCTGCGTTGGCGGAGCGTATGATTCCGAAAATTGTCCGGTAAATATCTGTCCGTTTAGCCGCCCCGCCCTGCGGGGCGATTGCGTTTTACGATGTTACGATTATTCCTCCCCTTCGTCTGTTGCCTCGCACCGATTCTCGTTGCGCAGGAAGTTTCGCTCCAAACAGAAGCCGCCCGCTTTGCTACGGAGGCGACGTTTTTCGAAAACACCGGCAAATGGGACGACGCCCTCGAAAAACTCGAAGTCGCCTATGCGCTCGAACCGAAAAACGTTGTCTATCGTGAGCGGCTCTTTCGAATGTTGTACGATAAACTTTACCCTCCAATCACCAGTGCCGGAACAACCGGCAAGTTCGAGCGGGATGACAAATTCGAGTACGATTGGGGATTGCACGTCGTTCGAATCGACGCTGAAACCATGCAACAGGCTGTCCAAGCCGCCTTGAGACTCGAATCGCTGGCCGATTATGCTTACTCTTTTGCAAATAAAGCTTTCAACTACTATGACTACCATTATGTTTACATGAGACGTGTACGTCAGGCTCTGACCACGTTGGCTGAACACGTCCATCCGGAATTCAAAGACGAAGTCAGAGCGATCAACCGCCGCGCCCTCGATTATTGGATGAAAGAACGTTGTCAGAATATTTTGGACACTATCGTCGATCAGCAAACGTTTCGGAGACATTTTCACCAACTCGAAGTAGGTCTGGACGCTTTTGCCGCCCAAACGACGACCGATCTGGTCGTTCCGTTCACGGAGTTTATCGAAACGGTTTTTTGCTTGACACAGAATTATGAACTCGACGCGACATACCAGGCACGAATAGTCACGGAGTTGCGGGTACTCACCGAATTGTACGACGCCTTTGCGCTGTTCGTCGTAAAATTTCGTGCGGAAGATATCGCCGAAACGGACCCCGAAGCCGCCGCGAGAGTCGAACGAACCGTCGCACTACTTGAGGAAGACTCACGAAGAACAGGCAAAATCTACGCATGGCTGGCGAGAAATCGGATACCCAAACTGTACAAATCTCCGACCGATACCGACCGCCGCATCGCGGAAGAATACGTCGAAAAACTCAAATCCTACCTTACGGAATTTCCGCAAGAGATGATATTCACCGATCATGATATTCTTTACAGGGAATTGTACAATCTGAGGCACAGTTATTATTTTCCGGGGAAGTCCCTTGACCATCTGGCGTTCATGGGTGAAATCATCGAGCTGGCGGATTCACGCCGTGAAATTGCCCGGAATGCCGTTCAAAATTACATACAAATATGTTGTAACCTCGACGAACGCATGGAAGGCGATGAATCGGTACTTCGAAAACTGAGATCGCAATACGATCCATTGGTTCTCTGCCAACTCGCACTTGCTGAAAACACGAAAATCGACATGTTCGACCTTCCAGAACGTGCCATGAGGGCTGGAATTGTGGGCACTCAAGAGAAAATCATTGCCGAGCGGCCTTGGAAAGAAGAAATCGTTTTGATGTCCGGCGGAAGAAGACCAATCATTCGGAATAACACGCTCTACCAGCCGGTTGCACGCCAATTGGTATGTCTTGATTTGGAAACTCTCGATAAACGATCCATTCCTCTCACTGAAATCGGTTATGCTTTTAAGGGGTGGTCGTCCCACAATGAGTTTTGTTACGTCGATGATGTCAATGCCTATTTTCAAACCAATCGGGGTTTGTCGGATGCCTTTAAGAAGAAGCATAATTACGAAAAGGACATTGGATTGTACGTTTTTCCGTTGGATGGTTCAAACCCATGGTCGTTGACACTCAAGGACGATCTGCCGAGCAACAAGGTTTCCGTACTTGGAACTCTCGACGGTTGGTGTTACGTAAAACTCGATGCCGATTGGATTATCCGCGTCGACATAAAGACCGGAAAATGGGAACAACTTTCCTCGAGCAGGGCAAAGACGGGAAAAACGCCGTTCGTCGATGGAAAACGTTTGTCCGTCGAAGGACTTTTCGAATCATGCCGTCCTATCGACGATCCCAAACGAGAGCGGATTCTTCTCTTGGGTGAAACCGTTGGCACAGGTTGGGCGATTCAAAAAGATGGGAGTTTTGTCGATTTGGGGTTCCAAGCGAGATCTCCATTCGGTTTTTTTGAGGATGGAGACAAATTATTGTACAAAAGTGCAGGAGGCAATCAATTGTGTGTGTTCGATTTCAAATCTGGCTCCCGGTATTCTATGGGACTGGAAATATACACATCGACGGCTTGTGTATGGAACGGTTATATTTGGGGCGGAATGACACCGGATCATAATAGATCAAGCCAGAAATGGGGACGCCGCTTACTTGACAAAACGGCGTCATTCGAACGATTACCGATTCCGGAAGAGACTGCGAAAAATAGCGATGTCGACCATTCCCGTTGGCTCCCGAAGTTTTGTGCTCCGGCACCAAATGGCACGGGCTTGATCGTCGACGACGGATATTTAATCATCCTTTTACGTTTCGAATAATAATGTTGACACGAATATTCGCTATTGTTACCGTTCTTTTTTGTACGTCAATCTTCTCGCAGGACACCGCTCTCAAGCAGGAAGCCGTCCGCTTTGCAAAGGAAGCGAGTTTTCTCGAAAGAATCAACAAGCCTGACGATGCCATCGAAAAAATCGAGGTGGCCGTTGCTCTTGATCCGAAAAACCTGTCTCACCGAGAACGCCTGTATCGAATGTTGCGAGAACAAACGGAGTTCCGCATCAGCAGCAGCAGCAGATACGGCAAATTCAAATATGATAATGAGTTAGACGTCCTTCGGATCGATGCCGAAACCATGCAACAAGCGATCCGGGAAACCTTGCGACTCGAATTGTTGGCCGAGACGTTTCCATCAGATCATTCCATTTATGAATACCGTGTTATCAATTTGAATCGGATTCGTTACCTCTTGACTTGTTTGGCTGACCGACTTCATCCGGAGTTCAAAAACGAAGTACGAGCCATTAATCGTCGTGCGCTTGATCTTTGGATGAACGACTATCGAACGGCACTCAATCAGGTTGTCGATCAAGAATCGTTTCGGCGGCACTTTCGAGAACCCGCCGGACGTGCGAATATGCTTTTGGGTCAGTCGGTCAGCGATCTTGTTGTTCCTTTTGCCGAGATTATTTCCAATACGCTCCGGTTGTCGCAAAAGTATCAATTGGAGGAAGGCGATCCACGCGATCTCAACGACACACGGTTTCTTTGCGAATTATATGAGGACTTTTCGACATTCGTTCCAAAATTCCGTTTCGAAAACATTGCCGAATCAAATCCTCAAGCCGCCACGATGATCGAGCAAACCATCGTCCTGCTCGAAACGGACCCGCGGCGAATGCCGCAAATTTACGCATGGCTCGCGCGAAACCGGATCAGATACCCGTATAGCCAGTGGTCTCCGGAAGTGCAACTTGCCGCCGATGCGTATTATGTAAAAGTCAAAGCCTATCTTGCAAGCCAGCCGAAGGGAATACCGTTTGCTGAAAGCGACATCCTCTACAACGAGTTGTGGCGACTTGCGCGGGCAAGAACACACGATCCAAACCACAATCCCTATGGTCATTCTGCATTGTCCCGCTTCATTGAAATCATCGAATTGGCTGATTCGCGTGACGAAATTGCCAGAAATGCCGTTTCCCAATATATCACGCTGGCCAAGACGATTATGGATCAAACAGACATTGATAAGACCGATTATAGGAAACTGAAATTACAGGCTGATCCCCTGATTCTTCGGCAATTTGCACGAGCGGAACGTTTGAAAATATCGAGAATTGACGAACTAAAGAAAAGAGCCGACGAAGCCGGAATCGGCAAAACTCAAGAAAACGCCGCTCTACGTCCGTGGAAAACGGAAATCAACATTTTCCCCCGTGAAGATGAATCTAAAGTGTTCTTTGGAGGGAAGCCGATCATCCGGGGCGGCTCACTCTACTGCGTGGTTTGGAACGAAAAAACCAAGCAGGGCGAGTTGGTGTGCGTCGACTTGGAAACTCTCGACAAACGATATGTTTCCATTGGCAACGCAAAAGGAGTGCTGGAATATATCGACGACGCCAATGCCTATTTTCAACAAGTTCCCGGCGGTCCCGTCACGGGCCTTTATGTTTGTCCTCTCGACGGTTCTGGACCGTGGTCGTCAACGGAGCAGAGCGATTTGCCGAGTGATAGGGTGTCGTTAATCGGAACTCTTAACGACTGGGGATACATGGTCGTCGGCGATGATTGGATTTTTCGTGTCGATTTGAAAACGCGAAAGTGGGAACAACTCTCGTCAAGCCGCGCGAAGACGGGGAAGACGCCGTTCGTCAACGGCAACCGTGTGGGACTCGCCTATTACGTCGACGATCCGAAACGAGAGCGATTGCTTGTTATGGGTAGAGGGAGTACAGGGTGGGCGATCGAGAAAGATGGAAGGTTCACCTATCTTCATTTTGATCCAAATGGTCGACATCTAACGGGGGCGTATAAACCCAATGGCTTTTTCGATGATGGGAACAAGTTGTTACTTCAAGGAGGTGGCCTGAGTGTTCACGTTCTCGATTTTGAAACGGGAATAATCTCTTCGGCGGAACTTAACATGTACGCCGGTTGCATATGGAATGGTTATTTTTGGGGCGGAATCAGATCCAAGCATTCGGACTGGAAGTGGGGACGCCGCCGAATTGACGCCGAAACGGAAATCGAACCGCTTGCCATTCCCGAAGAAATGACGACGTTTTCCAACGTCGAACCTTCCTGCTGGTTCCCGACGTACTGCGTTCCGACGCCGGACGGCAAAAATCTGATCGTCGGCCAACGCAATAAACTCATCCTTTTACGTTTCGAATAACAATGAAAAGACTTGCCTGTTTTGTCGTAATTATTATTATAGTTTTATCGCTTGAAGCGGCTGGTGTACCGGCTAAATTAGCCGTGGTTCCCGGCGGCGATCCGAAACCGGACGCCCTGCTCGCCCTTGCCGAAGCAAAATTGTTTGAGCACAAGGACATCGAAATGCTCGAACGTACCGAAATCGACAAGGTTCTCGCCGAACAAAAACTGTCCGGAATGTTCGATGCGACCAACGCCGTCGAACTGGGCCGAATTTTGAAAACGGATATCTTCGTCGTGTTGGAAACAACGTCCATTGTCATTTTCGATGCGCAAACGGGTCTGCGGTTCGTCGACGAAACGCTGCCGGAACAAATCGAAGACGCCGCCAAGATCGTTTCCGATGCCGTGAAAACCGCCGTGGAAAAGCGTAACAAATTCGTTGACGGCAATCTTGTAACATTTGGCGTTCTCGAAGTTCGCAACGCCGATTTTCCGGTCGACCGCGACGCTTGGTGTCGAGCCATTGCCGGAATGTTGGAACGTTCCCTACTTCATCGCGGTGCTGCCGTGTTGGAGCGTTCGCGTTTGCAACACGTCAATCGGGAACGCCAATTGACGGGCGATGCAACAAACGATCTGCTCGCTTCGATGAAGTTGATCGACCTCGAATTCACACGCGGCGAAGCGGCGAAGACGTTCAAAATCACGGCACGAATCGGCGACGATATTTTTCGTGCGGAAAGTCTCATCGATAAACCACTGGACGCCGTACATAAACTCGCCGGGCAGTTACTTGAAGCCGATGTAACTGTGACTGCCGATAGCGCGAGCGAAGCCGCCCGCTTTGCAAAAGAAGCACTTTTCAGCAAAGCAATCAACCGATTGGACGATGCCCTTGAAAACATCGAAACGGCGGTTGCGCTTGCCCCAGAAGAACTTGGCTATCGGATATATCTCGTTGACCTATTGGTCAGGCAAATGGGAGCCCGTATGACAAGATTTAAGTGGGATAATGATTTAGGAATTTATCGAGTCGATGCCGGAACGATGAAGCACGACATGCAGGAATTCCGGCGGGTTACTGCACTGTTGGAATCTTTTCCGCCGATTTATTCGCGGTCTCAATATAATGATTTTGCCCAAAGATTCATCATCCTGACAACTCATCTGTATCCGGAATATAAGGATGAAGTCTTGGCTTATCATCGAGGATACAACCGTCGCGCCTTTGACCGCTGGTTTAAAGAAAAATACCAGCCGACGTTGGACCGCGTCGTCGACCGGAAGACATTTCGAATTCATTTGGACAATCTCAATCCGCTTCGCTTGACCGACCTCGATGCGCTGTCTCCCTTAAATTCGGACGATTATTTTGCCGCACCGTTGTACAAGATCATGGAAAACTCGCTGCGATTAACACGAGAATATCCACTGGAAGTAGGTGATCCTTATCTTTCCAATGACTCGCGCGATCTCGCAGAGTTTTATCAGGTTTTCACGGATTTCGTTTGGGGATTACGTACAGAAAATATCGATCAGGCGAATCCACAAGCCGCTGAGATTGTGGAACAAACTCTCGCCATGATGGAGCAGGACTCCCGGCTCATGCCGCAAAACTACGCTTGGATTGCAAGAAACCGGTCGGTGGAAATGAATATGGGCAACAGGAAATGGAAGGATTCAGACCGACTCACGGGCATGGCGTATTACGAAAAGATCAAGTCTTATCTTGCCGAAAGACCGAAAAAAATGACGTTTTACGAAAGTGATCCTCTTTATCACGAGATGGCACAGATCATCCGGGAGATAGACAAATTTCACGGATTCAACCGTAGCAGATATAATCCCATCCCCTTTGTCGGCGAAATCATTGAGTTGGCGGATTCGCGAAATGAATTGGCATCGGATGCGGTGCGTTCCTATATCGGTCACATACACAACATTGTTGTCTTCTGCCCTTCCTTCGAAGAGGATGCTCCATTTATGGAACTGAAACGGCGTTTTGATCCTGTCGTTCTCCGGCAAATTGCGTTGGCTAAACAAATGGGATTTGCGAAAATGACTGAGTATTTGAGTGTCTGTGCCGATAGAGCCTGTATCACGGCATCGAAAATCGCCGAAGCCACCAAACGGCCCGGCACCGTCAAGTCTATCGGACCTTTCTCGAAGTGGACGTCGGAAGTCGACCTGTTTCCCAAAAATGATTTGGCACCGAAAGAAGAAATCATCGAAAGAGCCAACGATCTGTCATCTTTCTTCTCGCCAGTCATCCGGAACGGTGTCTTTTACTGTGCCTTGCGGAACGGAAGGAAGGTGCCGGAAAAAATTTATCTGGGCTGTGTCGATTTGGAAACACTTGAAAGGCGCTATATTCCTTTTCCTGACAACGTTGCGCAAATAGGCACTCGCCTTTACGACCACGGTGGTATTCGTTACATTGACAAGGAAAATATTTATTTCAGTATCGATTCCGAATCGGGAGGAGGCTTGCTTATCTACCCCCTCGATGGTTCCGAATCGTGGACGTTGACGCTTCAGGACGGTCTGCCGAGCGATAAATTCCGCTTCCTGGGAGAACTCGACGGAAAATGTTACGCCATAGGTGTTCCAGATTGGATCATTCGGATTGATCCGAAAGCACGGCAATGGGAACTCCTATCGTCAAACAGAGCGAAGGAAGGAGAAACTCCCTTCGTCGATGGCAGACGGTTGGTACTTCAAGACGTTATCGAAGATACTGCACAGGAACGACTTCTGTTCACGGAAAATTGGTCATTGTGGGCGATTGAAAGAGACGGCAAGTTTGTTCAACTCTACGAAGGCACTGTAAGTCCGCTCCGGCTGATCGGCCTTTTTGAAAACGGAACGAAGTTGTTGTTATACGGAGATTCCATGTTTATCTATGATTTTGAAACCGGCGATGTTTCCAAGAAGGAGGGTTTATATGCGTATCTTGAAACTTGTTTTACATGGAACGGCCATATATGGGGCGGGATTTCCGAAACCCGGGGGCATGGATGGAAATGGGGACGATGCCGAATCGGAGGCGGCTCATCGAAAACTGAAATGTTGCCCATTCCTGAAACGATTACGACCCAAAGTTCCGATTGGCTTCCGAGTTTTGGCCTTCCCACACCGGACGACAAAAACCTCATTGTCGGCAACCGCATCTCCCGCGACGGTGATGGGGGAGAAATGGTTCTGTTACGTTTTGAACACAATGCTTCGTCGCCGCTAACCAAGGTATTGAGTCTTTTTCACGGAGACATCTCTGTTCTTAAGTCCAACACTTGGCTGTTGATTGCCTTGCCGGTCGGCTGCGTTGTTTGCCTGTTATCCGGTCTCTGGAGTATTGTCAGAAAACGTAGATTCCCTCGAAAGAGACTCGTCTTTCTTATCGTAATTATTATTATCGCCGTCGGAGTATCGGTCAAATCGGCGGAATTGTTACAGAAAGTCGCCGTGGTGCCCGGCGGCGATCCGAAACCGGACGCACTGCTCGCTCTTGCCGAGGCAAAATTGTTTGAGCACAAAGACATCGAAATGCTCGAACGTACCAAAATCGACAAGGTTCTCACCGAACAAAAACTGTCCGGAATGTTCGATGCGACCAATGCCGTCGAACTGGGCCGAATTTTGAAAACGGACATCTTTGCCGCGTTGGAAACAACGTCTATCATCATTTTCGATGCGCAAACAGGTTTGCGATTCGTCGACGAAACGCTGCCGGAACAAATCGAAAACGCCGCCGTGATCGTTTCCGATGCCGTGAAAACCGCCGTGGAAAAGCGTAACAAATTCGTTGGCGGCAATCTTGTAACATTTGGCGTTCTCGAAGTTCGCAATGCCGATTTTCCGGTCGACCGCGACGCTTGGTGTCGTGCCGTTGCCGGTATGTTGGAACGCTCCCTACTTCATCGCGGCGCCGCCGTGTTGGAGCGTTCGCGTTTGCAACACATCAATCGGGAACGCCAATTGACAGGCGATGCAACGAACGATCTGCTTGCTTCGATGAAGTTGATCGACCTCGAATTCACACGCGGCGAAGCGGCGAAGACGTTCAAAATCACGGCCCGAATCGGCAATGAGACTTTCCGTGCGGAAAGTCTCATCGATAAACCACTGGACGCCGTACAGAAAATTGCCGGGCAATTGGTCGATGTAAAGGAAAGGTTAAAAATCGACACGGTAAAAGAATCCGCGAGGTTTTTAGAGGAGTCGCGGTTTCTGATGAAAAGCCTCAAATATGAAGCCTTTCTGGAAAAAGCGGAAACCGCCTTCGCATTGGAACCGAATAATGTCGAATGCCGGAAAATTCTGTTTCTCGCCCTCGTGATGCAAGCATCCGATATGACTTATCCGAATGCCAATTATGGGCACCGGCTTCCAAGCAGCCAAGTGCACTCTACGGCCAACGTGGACCAAGTGCAGACCGCTCTCGATTACGGCAAGCGTGCATTGGCATCGACCAAAGAAAATCCGGAACATGCAACTGCCATGTTCCATTGGCTGTTCGAAAGAGACAACGAATTCTGCCTGTTTTGGCTTCGATGGAAATTGCGACAACTCTCGAACGACCAGTTCCCGGAATTATCTTCCGCAGTCGACCAATTCAATGCTCAAGTGTTGGAGTACTGGAGGGAAACACGTTTTCGTTCAATAATTTCCGGCATAAATGACAAGCAAACCTACGAAAAAGCCTTTTCTGATTTGTCATGGGATGCCGTGCATCTCTTTGCGTTTCAATCTCCATCTGAAACCGTCGGACCGTTGGAAGAACTGATTCGTGAAATGTTGGAAGGTTGTCACCGCTGGAATATAAGCATTGAACACTCCACATATTTTTTGTGGAATGGCGAAAAATCACCCTATCGTGATATTCTTCGGCTTTTTACCGATATTGTGACGGAATACCGGAGTCGTTCTCAAGGTCAGGCCGACGGAGTATTTTCCAACCTCATCGACACATTGAAAAATGCGCCGCAACCGATGTTGCGCCACTACGCCTGGATCGCAGAAAACAGTATCCATCGTGACCGCCGTTTTATCAGCAATCATAAGGTTGACCCCGAATTCAGGAAACAGTATTTTGAAAAAGTAAAGATCAGAATCCGGAATTTGCCTCAGGGCACACCTTATTGTGAATATTCGGTTTACTACGATGAGTTGAAACATGCCAGTTCCGGTACGGTTTTACAGTCGGGCAATCGGGAAATTTTGGAGTTGGCCATTTCACGAGGTGAACTTGCGACGGCAACAACGGCTTGGCTTCTGAATACAATGGCAAACCGGACTTCCCGAGACGGAGTTTCGGCAGAGTATCAAAGGCTTATTGTCGAACAGTTGAAAGCCGTTGAGAAGGATAATCCGCCGCCTCTTGCTTCGTTGAGAAGTTGGGCGATACGGGCGAATCTTGATCTATCGCCCGACAAACCGGAAAACGAAATCAAGGTAACTCCTTGGGCGCAAGAAATGAAAATCGTCGCGGCAGATGGAATTGATTCGGACAAACGAGGAGCTTTTGATATGGTGTGTCCCCTTTGGTTTGGAGAAAGATTATATTTTATGTCGGTCCGGAATTCCCAGGAAACTCGTTTGGTTTCCACGATGTTGACAGATACGAAGTCGTCAAAATTCGCGAGGAATATTTCTGACACAATTTCTTTCAGAACGGATGAACCTCGTGTTTATTCGTTTTTTCTGGAATACAGTCGCCCCTTTTTCGTTGATGAGCAAAATGCTTATGTCGCATTGCGACAAGGAGGTTTGACCGTCATCCCGCACAACGGCGATGATCCTTGGTCCTTGACACTGGATGACGGTTTGCCGAGCCTTTATGTTCAGGCACTCGGAAGTATTGGAAACCGACTTTACCTAGGTCTTGGAGTTCCGACGGAAACATCGTGGCTTGCAGTCGTTGATTTGAAAACACGAAAAATTGAAGTTCTCGCTTCAAGCACCGCCCGTGAGGGGAAAGTCCCTTTTTTCAATCTTTCCCCCGCACCTTATTATCGGGGATTTGCCCGCGATGTCAAAAGGAATCGCTTGTTGTTATTCGTGTCACCGAACGGCAGTACCACACTTGGCCGCTGGACGGATACTCCCGGACCATTTGCAGGACTCTGGGCAATTGACGGTGAGACCGGCGAATTTTCGCAACTTAAACAATTTGCCGGACGTGTTAATCGTCTCAACTTTTTACCCAATGGGGAAGGCTTGCTTCTTTTTTCCTCTTACACAAACTATTTCATCTCCATCAATCCGAACGAATCCGACAGTGAAGTTTCCATGAAATTTCTTACTGTCAGTGGAGGGGAGAGCGGTTGGAACGATCTTGAGCGGCGTGAAGAGAAACCGATGATTCAAGGTTGCCATTTGATCGGCGGCACGGTTTGGAACGGATACCTTTGGGGATTGTTCACATTCAAGAGACCAAGAAGCCCTGAGGAGTTACGACAAATGGAAACCGTTTGGGGACGCGTCGCACTAGACGGTCAATCGCCGTTTGAAACATTGCCGTTACCCAAAGGGATCACGTCTTTCCAATGGAACGACCGACAGATTTTTCTGCCAACGGAAGACGGCACAGGACTGTTGATCGGTGATGGCCGCAATCTGATCCTTTTACGTTTCGAATAACAATGAAAAGACTTACTTGTTTTATCGCAATTATTATTACAGTTTTATCGGTTGAAGCGGCTGGAGTACCGGCTAAATTAGCCGTGGTTCCCGGCGGCGATCCGAAACTGGACGCACTGCTCGCTCTTGCCGAGGCAAAATTGTTTGAGCACAAAGACATCGAAATGCTCGAACGTACCGAAATCGATAAGGTTCTCGCCGAGCAAAAACTGTCCGGAATGTTCGATGCGACCAACGCCGTCGAACTGTGACGAATTTTGAAAACGGATATCTTCGCCGCGTTGGAAACAACGTCCATTGTCATTTTCGATGCCCAAACGGGTCTGCGGTTCGTTGACGAAACGCTGCCGGAACAAATCGAAGACGCCGCCGAGATCGTTTCCGATGCAGTGAAAACCGCCGTAGAAAAGCGCAACGAAACCTATGGCGCATGGCTGGTCGCATCGGGGCTGGCACCGAAATGGGCAAGAGGAATAGCCGATTTATCCGATGCCGGAAATCTACAACCGGAGTTCTACAAAAATCTAGCACCCGGAGACATCGAAGACTTCGAGTCGTTCAGTAGGAACCCCTCAAGAGTTGTCTCCCGGAAGCAGGCATCCATTCCGTACAAACCACAATACGGTGTTATTGTCATTTGCGACACGGAAAAACATCAAGAGGAAGTTTATGGAACATTAAAAAAGGAGGGCTATCAATGCAGAGTCGTAACCACTTGAAAACAATATCAAGACGAAATACATGTTCGGACTTTGACAGTTATAGGGCGGCGAGAGTCAGGTCGCTTTTCAATACCGAGAGCGGTTGCAATTTCAGTCTTGACGTGGAAGTTGATCTCTCCGGTGATTGGAACATCGGCGTTGTCGTCGGGCCGTCAAGAAGCGGTAAAACAAGCATCGGGCAAAAGATTTTCGATGACGGCACAAAAATACATGATTATCGTACTAATTGGCCGCCGGATCAACCGATCATTGACGCTATCGCACCCGATGGTTCATTCGACGACGTAACCGGCGCATTAGCGAGCGTTGGACTCGGCGATGTTCCGGCGTGGTTGCGACCGTTCCGTGTTCTATCGAACGGCGAGCAGTTCAGAGCGGGACTCGCTCGTTTGATCTGCGAAAAACCGGCCCGTGTTGTCATTGACGAATTTACGTCCGTTATTGATCGACGTGTTGCGCAGATCGGTTCAGAGGCGTTTCAGAAAGCGTGGCGGCGTTCAAATCCAAGCGGTCAGATAATTTTACTAACGCCGCACTATGATATTCTCGATTGGGTTCAGCCTGACTCAAGGAAATCGCTCGTGAACTGAACATTGTTATCGTCCTGTTGTCCCAAGTGAACCGAGCGGCGGTGCAAGGTCCGCGTGGATCGAAAACCATTACAGAGGAAGGACTTAGGCATTTTCGGCCTGTTCTTGAGAATCTCAAGGAGTCGGGCGGTTTGGAGGAAAACGCCGATGTTGTCGTGTTGCTTCATCAGCCGGGCAAACTGATTGCCGAGGAGGACGCCAAACTACTTGGCATCGTCGGCAAAGCGGAATGGATCGTTGCCGATCCTTGAGAGTTACGATCACCAAACCTACGTCGAACCGTTCGGCGGAGCGGCATCGATTCGAACTCACGCTCCACGCACGACAGGAATTCGACAATGCGAAAAAACCGTATCAACAATGTACCGATCTCGTCGAAAGAGCGGCACTGTTTTTCGTTGTGATGATGCAATCATTCGGAGGAGGCGGTCCCGATAAAGGATTTGCATATACGGTTACAGGAAATAAATCCAAGGCCGTCTTTGAATGGTTGGGCGGAATCAAGAACCTGCCGTCCGTTCTGCGTAGGATAAAAACCGTACAGATTGAGCACATCGACGGAATCGACTGTATCCGCAAGTACGCTCATCCGAAGTCGCTGATTTACTGCGATCCGCCGTATCCGATAAAGTCGCGGTCGAACGGTGCCAAGGTTTACCGCTACGAGATGACCGACGACCAGCACGTTGAACTTGTGCGGACTCTTTTGGAAGTTCCCGGTTACAAAGTTTTGTCGAGCTACGAAAATCCGCTGTACCAGCCGCTCCTCGACGCCGGTTGGAGTTTGGAGAAAAAGGAGGTCGTCTGTTCGGTCGCAGGCGGAACGAAAGGCACCACCCACATTAGCCGCGAGCAGAAGACCCGCACCGAGTGCCTGTACTGCTCGCCGGGACGGAAAGGGTTGCTGTTCGAATAAACCGCCGAAAAATGCAAATTTTTCGCTTGACTTTCCCCATCCGGCCTATAAAATGAACCGAAAATTTGCGAATCACGAGCGAAAGAAAGTGAATCGACAATGAATGGATTCTCCCGAACGCGAGAAATTACGACAAACCGAAACGGAAAAACTCGCCACTATTCGTGCGAAAATCGACAATGGCGAGCCATTAACGGAACGCGAAGCCACACTCCTTGCGAAGTTCACCAGGAAGGACGAACAGGCGAGAATCGAGCAAGTGCTTCGCAACGTGCCTATCGACGTTTGGAACGAAGCGGTAGAACGAAACCACGTTGCCCCGACTCCACACAAAGCCAACGCCTTCTTTCGGAGAATCGGTGTCCCGGTACCAACCGGCAAAAAATCCGTTGCAAAAACCTTCGATCTGTACAAATTTCTCGACTGGCTCCTCGGCGAATTTCTGGCGGAACCCAACGACGACACCGCCGTTTCGAATCCCAACATCTACGAACGACTCAAACAAAAACAGGTCATTGCACAGACCGAGTTGACCAACGTCAAGGTTGCCAAAGAGCGAATGAAGTTGGTGCCGATCCGGGATTTAGCCTTCGTGATGCACGCACTCGGTGCGAGATTCAACCGATTCGGCGAGAAACTGAAATCGCGGGGACAGCACGAACTGCTCGACGAATTCAACGAGATTGTCTCCGGCTCCGTGGAACAATTCGAGGGATTGGCCCGCGAAATCGTCCAAACAAAATACTCTGCCGACTCGCCGAGTGAATGAAACCTATCCCGGAATACATCGCCAATATGCGGCACTTGATTAACCTGTTCGTCGAACGGGCCGTGGTCAAGCCGCGCATTTCGCGAGTCGAGTATGCACGGAGTATCGTCATTCCGTCCGGGCCTTACGCCGGGGATCGCTACCGCCCGGAGCGGCAACCGGTGTGCGATTTGATCCTCCGGGAGTTCGACCGCGACCACTGGCCGATCTTTCTGTTCATGTGGTCCGTCCAGTCGGGAAAGAGCCTCGTCTTCGTCAATCTGGAAACTTGTTATATTACCGAAGTCTTGCAGGAAGACCAGATCATCGCCCTGCCCGACGACGCAATGGTGCGGTCAAAATGGTCGGACATTCGGCAAATTTTTATCGAAAAAGGTTCCGCCGATCTTCTTCCGAAAGATGGTCCCGGTAGCAAGGCTGGCAGTACGCCAACGGAAGTACGCTTTGCGAACGGTGCCCGGCTTCGCTTTATGACGGCGGGGGCATCCGACGCGGCACGCAGCGGATTCACTGCCAGGCACGTTTGCGTTGACGAAATCGACAAGCAGACACGAAGTCAAACGACTTCACAGGAGACAACGCCGGTAAAACAGTACGAAAATCGAATGGCGGCGTATCCGGCTGAGCGTCGCCGCTTTCGTGGAACATCAACCATTGCCGACGAGAAAGGTTTTTTATGGACCAGTTGGAAAAAAGCGGGGAGCGGCGGACAGGTCTTGAAACAATGTCCGCACTGCGGCGGGTGGGTCTTTCCGGAGCGGAAGCACTTGAGAGGCTGGCAGAATGCGACGAACGAACTGGAGGCGGAGAAGTTGGCTTACATCGCCTGTCCGGAGTGCAATGGCCCGTGGACCGAAGAGCAACGGATCGCGGCTGTGAAACGGGCTGTCATTGTCCACAGCGGCCAAACCATTGACGAACACGGCGTTGTCAGCGGCGACCTTCCGCCAACGGACATCGGCGTCGTCCGCTCCAACGGTTTTGACGACATCATGGGAAAGTCCATCGGCAACATCGCCAAGAAAGAGTTTGTGTGCCGAAAAGTCGGAAATCCCGACGAACTGGAACTCGAAATCGATCAGTTCTTCTTTGTCGTACCGAAAAAGAGCAAAGAGGAGGAATCTGTTCCTCTGACCGCCGAGATGGTCGTCGGCAAGCAAACCGCTCCGACGCGGCGGTATCGTGTGCCTGAAGACACCGTGCGGCTCGTCGTCGCCGTCGATATGCACTCAAAATGGTTACAATATGTCGTCGGAGCGGAACTGGAGACCGTCGCCGAGGATCAACTCGGCAACGTCGTTGTCGTCGATTATGGCGAACTCGACAGCGGCTGGGAGGTTTTCGACAGTGCAAGCGGCAAGCGGCGGATTTCCGGCTTGGAGACCGAAGGAAAACGCAGTTGGTTCAAAATGCTCGACCGGCTTTTCGACCGTTGCTTCAGCGAAGGCTGGGAGATGGGCAACAACCGTGTTTTTCCGGGCAGAGTCTATATCGACAGCCGGTACAACAAGCCGCAGTCGAAAGCCGTTGACGACAAGAACGTCATCGAACTATGGCTGTCGTCTCTCGAATGTTGCCGCTTCGTTGCCGTCGATGGGAAATATCGTTGCCGGTTCTGCGCCCAACAGATCGACGGAGCGGAGCCGCCGCCGGATCGGGTTTGTGCCGTTCGGACGACACCCGGCAAGTTCAATGACCGGCACAAAAACTTGTTCCGTCCGGTTATCGGACTCGGACAGAGCGAAAGAGACAAGAGAAAATACACGAACGTCCGAGGGCCGGATGTTGTCAGATTCGGTCTCGGCTGGCACGAAGTTATCGACCGGGCGAAGCACCGCCGTTACTGGGTACTTGACACCGACCGTTCGAAATTACAGGTTCAAACGCGGCTGTATCAACCGCCCGAAACGCCGGGCACGATGTTCCTCTATCACAGCGATAACACGCAAGAGCATCAGGCATTGGCACGGTCGGTGGTATCGAAAACGCAAGTGATGGTGGACGGCAAGTTATTATGGAAGTCGGACTCAGCGAGGCCGGACGATCATATTCTCGATGCCCTGGGCATTATGCTTGTCGGCCTCGAAATCGAACATGCGGAGGCAAACTTGGTCGACGACGCTCAAATGGAGGTCATTGACCGCGAAATCAAAGCCGCAGGATATTAACCCCGTTAGCCGCGTTGCCCTACAACGCGCTGAAAGGAGCACACCATGCCCAAAAAAGGATTTACCATTTTGGAAGACGAACAGGCACCCGAATTGGAAACGTCGTCTGCCGCCTCGCTTCCTTTTGAATCATTGCCGTCGGATCATCCGATTCACGCTTTGGCGCGTCGCATTTGGGAGGGCGACGACCAATTTGAGGCGTTCCATGCCGTTCGGCCTGACGGCATTCACTTGTTTGTGGACATCAATCGTTTTGTCGCCATCGACAAGTTGCCGGGCAAGGATTTGACGCCGTGGCCGAAGATTC
>Ga0099364_10005188_pt1 | contig 19449 bp, 12 predicted proteins | sample TergutTh196P3_FD_73070 | JGI IMG/M metagenome (GOLD analysis project Ga0099364, IMG submission 73070) | Microcerotermes parvus P3 segment gut microbial communities from Pointe-Noire, Republic of the Congo - Th196 P3 | ecosystem: Host-associated > Arthropoda: Insects > Digestive system > Gut ...
ACGATAGTGCGCGATTGCTTTAAAGAACAAGGTTTGTCGGTTGCGGATAATAACATCACACAAAAAGATTACAAAATAATACGAACCATAACCGAAATGAACGAGATGATATCCGAAATAGAAAAAACAGGATTCGTTTCGATAGATACCGAAACCACATCGATATCACCTGTATCTGCAGAGCTTGTAGGGGTCTCGTTCTCCATAAGAGAAGCCCAAGGCTGGTATGCACCCCTGCAAAGCCGAACCCTGTTTGGAGAAGAATTTTTAAATCCGCCTGAAACACTATCAAAAATAAAACCATTACTCGAAAATCCGGAAATAAAAAAAATAGGGCAAAACATAAAATACGATTTAATAGTTTTGAAAAATGCAGGCATAGAATTAAAGGGCATTTACTTTGATACAATGATAGCATCATATCTTCTCGATTCAACAGAAAGAAGACACAATCTTGACGATTTAGCCGAACATCACTTAAACTATAGAACCACCACCTTTAAAGAACTCACAGGAACAGGAAAAAATTACATACCCATTACAGAGATAGAACTTGCCGCACTTGCCGATTACGCAATAGAAGATGCCGATATTGCATTGAGACTTTACAAATTGTTTAAGCCAAAACTTAAAGAACAGAATTTAGAAAAATTATTTTTTGAAATAGAAATGAAATTGGTTTCGGTTTTGGCAGATATGGAAACTGTAGGAATAAAGATAGACATACCATATTTTGAGCATCTATCAAAAGAAAACGAGGCAATGCTTATCGAAGCAGAAAACAAAATATATCAATTAGCCCAAACAAAATTCAACTTAAATTCTACAAGGGAATTGGCATCGATACTGTTCGATAAACTTGGGCTAAAGCCCATAAAGAAAACCAAGACAGGGTACTCAACCGATATAAGCGTACTCGAAGCATTAAAGGGACGACATCAAATAATAGATTATCTTATATCTTATCGAACTTTAAATAAACTTAAAAGCACATATATAGATGCACTTCCCAAACTTATAAATACACGTACAAAAAGAATTCACACATCTTTTAATCAAACCGTAGTTGCCACAGGACGACTTTCATCATCAGATCCAAATTTGCAAAACATTCCTGCAAGAGATGATTTTGGAAAAAAAATAAGATCAGGGTTTGTTGCCGAAAAAGGATACCATATACTATCTGCCGATTACTCTCAAATAGAACTTAGACTTGCAGCTCATCTTTCACAAGATGCAAACATGATAAAAGCATTCAACGACAAAATAGACATTCACAATATGACGGCATCTCATGTTTACAAAATTCCAATAGACAAAATAGATTCTGATATGAGACGGCAGGCTAAAATAATAAACTTTTCTACTATATATGGAGTATCACCTTATGGACTTTCACAGCAAGCCGACATCTCTGTTAGAGAGGCATCTGAATTTATAAGAATATATTTTGAAACGTATCCGGGTTTTAAAAAGTATATGGAAGATACCGTTAATTTTGCCAAACAGCACGGATACGTTGAAACCATGCTCGGCAGAAAACGCAAAGTTCCCGATATAAATGCCCAAGCTCTATTCGTAAGAGAGGGTGCCGAGCGAGTAGCTATTAACACCCCCATTCAGGGAACTTCTGCCGATATGATAAAAATAGCTATGATAAATATTCATGATTATCTAAAAACAAATAATATGAATAGTCGGCTTTTGCTTCAAGTACACGATGAACTTGTACTCGAAGTACATGAAAGCGAATTAGATGAAGTTACCAATAAAGTAACAGAACTCATGCAAAACGCTATTCCATTAAGAATTCCTGTTTTGGTAAGTTTTGGATGTGCCTCCAACTGGGCAGAAGCTCATTAAAGTTAGGAGTTAGGAATGAGGAGTTAGGAATTTATTCCTAACTCCTAACTATTAACAGGATCAAATCATTATTTCTGGAACAAAACGTTTACCAATGGTCTTTCCAAGTACCTCCCGGGATCATCAGGATCAGGAATTAGTTCACCGGTTTCAGGGTCCTTATATTTCTCCATAGGATAATATTGAAGACCAAAACCTGCCCTTCTCCAAGCATTGTTCTCTCCATCCGGTACGATGCTGCCTATTGAAGAATCACCTTGCATAATATCATCAACATTTAAATAAAGAGAAGCAGGTAATCTACCTGTAATTTCATGACCATCTATATTATATAAAAAATCAAATACTTCGTTTGAGTAATCACCGGCCGATCCCCAATTTAAAAGCAGAACATCACAATTATTATATACCTCGTCAAGAATTGCCGATGAATTGTTCATGCAAACAAATGCTATTAAGAGAGTATCTCTACTGTTGGTACTGCCAAAAACTTCATAATCTGCTTTTAATTGATCGAGAACCCATTTATTCGAGGCATCATTATCATTTGGTACACCCATTAAATCATAATAATAACTAAAAACAGGATCTGTAAAACTGCCTTTATAAGGTGCATCCATTATATAGAGTATATATTGTGCAAAATGTTTTAACTGTTCTTCGAGATTAGCACCGGGAACCTTCAATGTGCCGGATATAAAAGAAAGTATATTTCCCCACTCATTATGCACCAAACCATCTGCCATTGAAGTTCTTGCTTCATCCCAATAAGTACCTTGTTTTTCCACAATATTCGTATTACGCCATCCCCTGCCTCTATAGCCCCATGATAACATAACTTCTTCATTATACGAATTAACTACTCCTGAATATCCCGACTGATGATAGTGGCCTATATTCCAATAAGTCGTTGTAGTGCCTTTATAAGGTTCAGGTCCATACATATAAACATTCATGCCTGGTATGCCATATGGCACTCCAGGATACATAGGCATAAAAGCACGATTAACTTTAATCGTATTTTTCAGCATCACAATACCTTGCCCAAAGAAATCCATGCCTATTTGATCATTGAAACCCCAACTATCAGAACCACCTTTACATATTTGAGGTGCCAAATCAGGTTGTAATTTTCCGGTTGTAGGATGTGTAACATACGGATTTTCAAATAAGCCCAACTTAAACATAAGAGTTAAAACTTTCTTAGCCGAGGCATCTATAATTTCATCATCAACTTCTTTTAATGCATTGATAACTTCTGTAATTTGATTTCCTGATACATTGTTTATAACATCACAGCCGGCATTCATCATGGCGAGAACTTTTTCCTTAGTTGTGTTAGCTTCTACACCCACATTGTAATCACCCAGTGCATCAAAATCTGAAAATACTATACCTTCATATCCCATTTGATTTCTTAACCTTGTTTTGAGAAGATATTCATTATAAGATGAAGAAATTTGTGGAACTCCATTTACTTCAGGCGCTCCATGTGCCGCCATAATGCCCGCAGAATTAATAGATACAGCCGAAACAAAAGGCGCTATATGATTTTCAAATGCAGTCATACTGCTATATGAAAGAAGACGAGTGGACGATTCAAGCCTTGAATCAATACCATTCTTTTGAGCTCCCTCGCCCGGAAACGATTTAACAACAGCAGCAACTCCTATATCTCTATCTATATCATCTCCTCTTTGCATTCCGGCAACTACACTTGAAACTATTGAGCTTACTATGTTGGGCTGATCACTAAAAGTATCAATTGCTCCAATCCATCTTGGTTCAGTTGCAAGATTTGCCGGAGGGCCAAAAAGCAATCTAATACCCATACCTCTTGCATTATCTCTCAATATTCTACCAAAAGCATTTCCTCTTTCTTCATCATCCCATATAGCAGCACCAAGTCCCGGCAGGGCAGGAAATGATGTTAAATCCAATAATGTATTTGGATACGCAGGAAACATATCAGATGTCATTAGAAAAGGTATCCCTAAATCTGAAGCCTCAGCAAGCAGTTGAATGTTTTGATTATATGTTGCTCTTTGCTTAGGATGTGACTCTTTAATTACTGTCATACCCATTCTTATATTGGCATTAACTGCATTACTTGCGATAGAATTTTCTAACATTAATCCACTACCTGTCTGATCGCTCAATCTAACATTAACCAATAAGCCGGCTTTTTGATCTTTTGTCATTCGACCTAAAAGATCATTTGCACGAGCTTTAGGTGAATATGTCCAGTTTTCATAAATTGAGATTACACGATCACGATTAAGATCCCTTGCATTTCCTCTGAATTTTTCGGATGCTTCTGAAGGTGAAAGCCTAATATTTTTTATTATTGGAACACCTGATCTAGCTAATACAGGCTGAGATCTGCCTAACCATTCAGAAACATCTCCTTCTTCGACTTTTATAGCATCATCCCCACAAGCAAAGATTAAACTGCAAACGACAAGCAGTATAATCAAAAAACTTATATTATCCGATTTATAAATTTGTTTAATTTTCATGTATTCACCCTCCCTTATTTTATATCAAAATGACAACAATACATTATAATTACATAACTAAAGCCATGTTTTTGTCAAGATTTTTTTAAAAATTTTTTTGTAGGGTCAGAGCACCCTAACTAAATATTCAAACTTCTCTTAAGCCTTTTAATTTCGCTTATTTTATCCATAAGAAGTTCATCGGTTGCAGCAAGTCTTTTAGAAAGAACTGAAACCATTTTTGTAGCAAAATTGGGATTTTTATGTAAAAACTCATCTAATTTCTTTTTATCTGTAATTTTGAAAACCTTAGTTTCTTCAATAGCTATGGCATTTGCGGTACGAGGTGTATCATTAAAAAGAGAACCTTCCCCAAAAAAGTCGTTTTCATGCAAAGTGGCAACTTTATACTCTTGATTCCCATCACTGAGGGTAATTTCCACCTTACCCTCAATAATAATAAACATAGCCTTATCGGTACTTCCGGCTCGGCTTATGGTTTCAAATCTTGAGTATCTGAGTATATTTTGGTTCATGCTTGATAATCGGCAAAAATAAATGTAATAATAAGGCATATATTGCTAAAATGTTCTATAATTTGCAAATTAAAAAAAAAATAGTAGCTATAACTCAATAAGAGTATTTCTTGTGATTTGAATCATTAGGGCATTTTAAATGGCAAACAATCTCAAACAATTTCTAGATAAACTCGATTCAGCGAGTGAACTTAAAAGAATATCAGTACCGGTAAACCCTCACTTAGAGATTACCGAAATAGCAGATAGAGTATGCAAAAGTAATGGACCCGCCCTGCTATTTGAAAAAGTTGACGGCTATGAATACCCATTGCTTATAAATGCCTTTGGAAGTTTTGAGCGTATGAGCATTGCCTTAAACTGTAATTCATTTGACGATATAGCAAAAAAAATAGAAACCCTTTTGAAAACAAGTGCACCTGCAACTTTTAAAGAAAAACTTAAAATGCTTTTTACATTAAAGGATATTGCATCGTTTTTACCAAAAACAGTAAAATCTGCACCATGCAAGCATAAGGTTTTCACCGATGGGGCATTATTAGATAGACTGCCCATTCAACAATGTTGGCCTCAAGATGGAGGACCATTTATAACACTTCCTCTTGTGATAACAAAGGATCCCAATTCGGGTATTCAAAATATAGGCATGTACAGAATGCAAAAATATTCAAATACTCAAACAGGTATGCACTGGCATTACAATAAAGATGGTGCAAGGCATTATAAAAAATATTGTGAAGCAGGCAAGCGTATGCCGGTTGCGGTGGCTTTGGGAGGTATACCATCGGTTATATATTCGGCTACTGCACCGCTTCCTCCCGATATTCCCGAACTTGTTTTTGCAGGTTTTCTTGAAGGTAAATCCATTGAAACTATAAAATGCGAAACTAACGATTTACTTGTACCTGCCGAATCAGATTTCATTATAGAAGGATATATAGATCCTCATGATGAGCGTATAGAGGGACCCTTTGGTGATCATACAGGATTTTATTCTGCGGCGGATAAGTATCCTGTATTCAATGTAACTTGCATTACTGCAAGAGAGAATGCCATATATCCTTCCACAGTAGTGGGCAGGCCCCCAATGGAAGATTGCTTTATGGCAAAGGCAACCGAGAGAATTTTTTTACCTGTTATTAAAATGATTGTTCCTGAAATTTGCGATATAAATTTACCAATAGAGGGAGTTTTCCATAATTGCATACTTGTTTCTATAGATAAAAATTATGCAGGGCAGGCTCAAAAAGTTATTCATGCTCTGTGGGGTATGGGGCAAATGTCTTCTGCCAAGTGCATTGTAATTTTTGATAAGGATGTTAATCTAAAAGATTATTCCCATGTGCTTTGGAAACTTTATAACAATGTGGATCCGCTTAGAGATATGATAATAACTCAGGGTCCATTGGATACTCTCGATCATTCGGCACCATCTGCATGTTATGGGGGCAAAATAGGTATTGACGCTACAAGAAAATTTAAAGAAGAAGGTATGAACAGAGATTGGCCTGATGAAATAAAAATGAGCGATGATATTAAAACTTTTGTCGATAAAAGGTGGAAAGAATATGGATTCTAAAAAATTTTTTGATATTATTAAAATTGATCAAACTTTGTTTTCACTTCCGTTTGCATATATAGGCATTGTTTTGGGAGGCGGTGCGTCTTTTAAAATTTGGATATGGGTTACGATTGCCTTGTTTGCTGCCAGAACTGCGGGCATGTGTTTTAATCGTGTTATCGATGCCGAGTTTGATGCCATAAATCCAAGAACAGCTAATCGTCATATTCCTTCGGGTGCTGTTGAGAAAAAAACTATTTGGATAACTGCCATTATCTCTTCGTTGGTGTTAATTTTTTGTGCATGGATGATAAATTATCTTTGTTTTTATTTATCGTTTCTTGCCGTTTTTATTTTGGTAACATATTCTTTTTTGAAACGTTTTTCTGTTACTACTCATTTTTATTTGGGTTTTATTGAGGCTGCCGCTCCCATTGGCGGATATTTCGCTGCTGCGGGTTATTTTGATTTGTTTCCTATTATTCCGGGTGCTGCGATAATGTTTTGGATTGCCGGATTTGATATTCTTTATGCAACCCAAGATGAAGACTTTGATAAAAGTGCCGGTTTGTATTCCATTCCTGCAAAAATAGGTAAAACTAAGGCTTTGATTGTTTCAATTATTTGTTATGTGCTTGCAGTAGTCTCTTTAATTTTTATGGGATATTTTTGGATTGCCGATAGAACCTATTATGTTATGCTTCTTTTGGTTGTTGTTGTTTTAGCTTCACAGCAGTTTATAATTTGGGTGAAAGGTGACGATCCTAAAGCAATTAAATATTTATTTGCCCTTAATAAATTTATTGCTCCGCTTATATTTGTTGGTATTTTGTTGTAGAGACAAATTATCGGTCTCTACAACTTTATAAAATAAATCACCTTTTTTATTTCTTTCTATTAAATACCATATCCCTCATTAACACATCTAATCCCTTCTATGTTTTTGATTTCTTCAAATCGTCCTGTTTGCAGGTTTATATGCCATGCCCTAACAATATCGACAAAGTATTCTTTATTTGGGTGGTATTCGTCGGTATATATAGCAATTATATCCGATATGCCTCCCGGTCTTTCTCCACGAAAACCAAAAAGACTATAATTCTCGCCATCTTTTAATCTTCTAACGTGGAGTGTGTCAAGCACTTTACGCTTTGTTACCATACCGTTTTGTCTTTCGATTGTTTCGTCAAAGATAAAGATCAAATTGTTGTTTTTGTCCATAACCACACCAAGACAATATTCATCTTTGAGAACCATGCCGCCCATATCTCGAAATCCACTCAATTCGGGTATTCCTACATGTACCCAATCACCGTTTACATTTTCGTTGCGATAAATTTTTCCAAAAAGAGGATTTTTTTGATTGCCGAAAAGTATTGGATCAGGCTTATCTTCCGATAAGTATCCTCCAAAAACCCAAGAGTACTTATAAAATTTGCCCTCAAAGTTAAAGTTAGCATTTGTTTTGTACCAGTAATCTGTGATTCCATCTATTTTTACAGGTGTATCTGTTCTTTCTATCACTTCTATTTTTTCTCCATGTGAATAAGCTCCTATTCGAATGCTGTCAAGCGATGGCTCTGAACGTCTTCTCACACCTGCCTCTGCATTAGCATACATTGTTTTTGGAAAAAGTTGATTTTGATTTTCGCTTGACTCGTTTTGTTTTGGAGGTTCTTTGGCAGTTTCACTTTTCTTGCAGGCTCCAATCCCCAACATTAAAATTATTACTGCTACTGTTAGATGTTTCATTTTGATACCTCTTTATGATAATGTATTTTTTATAAAATTAAGGGCTTTTATTGTCAAGCTAAATTTGCTTTTATAAAAAACTGTACTTAAATATCTTTTACAAGTCAAGATAAAAAATAAGATTTATTCTTGTAATTTAGCGGTATCAATAAAAGTTTGGATTTATAAGAGCAGAATAAATTGATTATTGAATGGACACGGCTAAGGAGTTTAAATGAACGATAAAATAGTTTGGATAGATTTTGAGACTATGGAAAAATTTATGGCTGAGGTTTTTGTAAAACTTGGAGTGCCAAAAGAAGATGCCGATATTTGTGCGGATGTTCTTATAACGTCGGATAAACGAGGCATAGATTCACATGGCATAAATAGACTAAAACCCATATACTATGATAGAATTAGAGAAGGCATACAAAATGTAGTAACCAATTTTGAAATAGTGAAAGAGGGTCCAACTACTGCCGTTATCGATGGACACAATGGCATGGGACATGTAATAGCAAAGCGTTCTATGCAAATGGCAATAGATAAGGCTAAAAAATTTGGAATGGGAATGGTTGCAGTTAGAAATTCCACTCATTATGGAATTGCCGGATATTATGCCATCATGGCAGCCAAAGCCGGTATGATGGGTATTACAGGAACCAATGCACGTCCTTCAACAGCACCAACTTTTGGAGTAGAGAATATGTTGGGAACTAATCCAATAGTGTTTGGCTTTCCTACGGATGAACCTTTTCCATTTGTACTTGATTGTGCTACCTCAATTACTCAAAGAGGCAAAATAGAAGTTTATGCCAGAGAGGGTAAGTCAATGCCAGAAGGATGGGTTATAAAACATGATGGAACATCTGCCACCGATTCGGAGTCTACTTTAATTGAATTGATAAACGGCACCGCTGCTCTTACTCCACTTGGAGGTATAGGTGAGGATATGGGCGGTTATAAAGGATATGGTTTTTCCACAATTTCAGAGATAATGTCATCGGCATTTCAAGGCGGTGCATATTTGAAAATGCTTTTAGGATTTGAAAACGGCAAAAAAGTTCCCTACCGATTAGGACACTTTTTTCTGGCAGTTGATATTTCTCAGTTTATCGAACTTGAAGAATTTAAAAAGACCACCGGAAATATTTTACGTGAACTTAGAGCCTCAAAGAAAATGCCCGGACACGACAGAATATTCACCGCCGGTGAAAAAGAATACGATGCATGGCTTTATCTAAAAGACAGGGGAGTTCCCATAAACGAGAGCCTCCAAGCCGATATTATAGCCATGCGTGATGAACTGCAAATAACAGGATATAATTTTCCTTTTTGATGTAAAGTCATCTATGTGGTAACGTCATTCCCGCGAAGGCGGGAACCTACTGTAAAAAAATATTCTATTGCAATGGATTAACTTCCGAGCAATGGATCCCCACTTTCGTGGGGATGACGTTGTTAGGCATTTCCCTTAAATTTATGGTATTATATTTGTTTAACATAATTTTAATGAATAAATATTTATAAGTTAATGTTTAAACCTTGACAAAAGTAACATTTAAATATACTGTCAAAAATATTTAAATTAATCAAATAGGGGGATAAATTCAATGAAAGTTAAAATTAACTCTTTGATAACACTAATTGCTGTTTGTGGACTCTTAATATCCTGTGGGGGTGATGATAATAAAGATATACCAAGAGAAGCTCAAGCCTTATTAAATGCGATGACTTTAGAAGAAAAAGTCGAACAAATGAGCGGAGGGCTTTGGAATAATGCTGTTATATCTATGATGAGTCAAACTTATAATAATCGTTTGCGAATTCCAGCGATGGTTTTCATTGATGGACCACGCGGAGCAAAGTCGATGACAAGTTTTCATCGTACCAACACAACTTTTCCGGTAGCATCGTTGCGAGGAAGCACATGGGATATCGAATCAGAAAGAAAAGTTGGAGAAATAATCGCATTAGAAACCAGATCGCTTGGAGCTTATGTAATGATGGCTCCACTTCTTAATCAAATTGTAAACCCCAAATGGGGAAGAAGCCAAGAATCTTATGGTGAAGATGTGCATCTATTGGGAACAATGGGTAAAGCCTTTGTCGAAGGAATTCAAAATCAAGGCTATATAGGTAATGATAGAAGTGGTAATCCCATTTATGTAAATGCCGAATACTATGACGATCTTAAAAATAATCCCAATATAGACCCTTTAAACTATAGATCTTATAGAGTTCAGGCTGTTGTTAAGGATTTTGCTGCAAACAACTGGGAAAATTCACGAGGACTATTTAGTGCCAATCTTGATGAGCGTACTTTAAGAGAAGTTCACTTGCCTCAATTTAGAAAGGCATTGATTGATGGTAAAGCTGCAGGGGTTATGGGTGCATATAATATGGTAAACAATGTATATGCCTGTGGAAGCCCTGATCTCTTAAAAGATATCATCTATGATGAATGGGGGTTTGAGGGCTTTATAATGACAGACTGGTATGTTAGAGCAGAGAATACCTTGGCAGCGTTACTTGCAGGTCTTTGCATTGAAATGCCATTTTCAGATTTTGTAGAGCCGGCGAATAATTTCTATGTCTATGGAACCAGGCTTGATTCACTTTTATTCAATCAACCTCGATTGGAGAGAGAGCTTGTAGATCCATTAGTTGAAAGAATACTTTATAGTAAAATAAAATATGGCATGCTTGAGTTTGGAAGAGATTTTAGAACTAATGTTCGAGAGCCTGAACAGGCAAATGCATTTCAAACGAGGGTTGGAATTGAAACCGATTATAATAGGCAAGTTGCACTTGAAATAGCAAGAAAAGGAATGGTTTTGTTAAAAGATGGAGATAGAAGTCTTATCAACAGTACTACAAATGTGAATTTGCCTATTGATGCCAACACCATTGATGAGAACAATCAAATAGTTTTGGTAGGTCGATATTCAGATGGTGATGTTAGGGATACTCACTTTCCAGAATGGGGTTGGACGCCTAGAACCGGAGATATTGGAAGCTCAAATGCTCGTTCAAGTGCATGGGTTTCTCCTACACGGGGAATTGCCAGATATTTGGGGGACACAACTTTAGTCGGTAACAGATCTGCTATTGGACCTGAAGCCAATATTAATGCGAGTAATCATACGTTCATAGGACGCAAAGTGAAAGCATATACAGGTCAATCTGATGATATTTTAGAGCCTCCTCCGGAACGTAAGATTTATTTTTCGATAGATGGAAGAGATGAAGGTGGCAATCCGGCTCCGGGGCGTGAAGATGTTCCGGCTCTTGAGGCTCTTGGAAATCCAAATACAAGGTATGGCATCGTGGTTTGTTCATATATACCTGCAAATCTTTCTGAAATTGAAGGAGGGATTTTGGCAAGAGATGGTACAGGTGAACAAGGTGAAGCTCAAGATAAAGCAGGAATGGCATTAAAACCAAGGGATGTAAACAATATCCAAGCTTTAATAAATATAAGAAATGGAGTAACAATTGCCAGTAATACTTATCATAATCCCAATTTAAAAATTATTGTTCTTTTGAAAACCGGATCACCTGTATTGGTAGAAAGTTTTTTACCCCATGTTGATGTTATAATTCAAGCATGGTATCCCGGAATAGCCGGCGGACAAGCCATTGCCGAGCTTATTTTTGGAAGAACATTGCATTACAATATGATAACTTCAGAATATTTCACAGAAGAAGATGCTTTGGAGCCGCCACTTTGGGATGGAGAATCTACAACACCAAGAGCTATTTCTTTTACCGGTAAAACGCCTATAACATGGCCTATGTTTGATAGCGGAGTTGTTCCTCAAGGAACCGGTAGTGATGCGGTAGATATAGAAAATTCTAATGATCGGGGGCAATTACCTTATGTAAATACATCTACCGGAAGTAGAAGTATTCGAGATGTTAATTATGGTTATTATCATGGCTATAAATTCTTTGAAAAGGGATTATCAAGGCGTATCGGTGCTCCTGATCCTCGTTATTGGTTTGGACATGGTTTAAGCTATAATACATATACTTATTCAAATTTACAGGTAGATGAGAATTTTATGCGTGATGGGAAAAATGTAATTAGAGTAAGGGTAGATGTTACAAATAATGGAACAATTAATGCACATGAGATTGTTCAGGCGTATGTTTCTTTTGCGAATACTCAACTTACTACTGCGGCTAATCTTACCGGAGATACAGTGGTTGCAACCCCGCCTGCGGGGCAATACCCACCTCAAATTCAATGGGGAAGACCTATTAAGCAATTGTTTGCATTTGATAGGGTTTATGTTCCTGCCGGTGGCACAGCAACTGCCGAAATGTTCATAAATCCTGAAGATTTGGCTTACTGGAATGTGGATGTTTCTAATCCTATTCTTCCTAATCGTCCCAATAACAGGGGTAAAATGGTGCTTGAAGATATAGATTATACTGTTATAGTGGCTAGTAGTGCAGATCCTGATTTACCGGCTTCACTTAAGATAGAATCAGCTACTTTTAAGCTAAATCCTACTCATTGGAGTAGTTGGTTTGTAGCACCTTAAAATTAAAATTTATTTGACTCAGGTTATTAATTAACCTGAGTCAAATTTTATAAAAAAATATAAAATTGGAGAAGATATATGAAAAAATTTTTAGTTGTGATGGTTCTTTTGTTTGTTCCCGTGATGCTTTTTGCCGAGGACAAGACTAATCCGTTTAATTTTTCGGGTTTTTTTTGGGTTGATCAGGGTTATATGCAGGCGGAGAATAGACTGTTTACCGGTGAGAGTCCCGGTCCTAGCAATCCGGACAGAGAACAATTTTATCAAGCCGGTAGATTTGTACTTGCAGTTGATTATATTAGAGAGCTTGGCAATTTATATGCAAAAGCAAGAACTTCGTTTGCTGTAAACTCTAACTATTATTCTAACCCCGGAAGTCAGGTTGATAGATTTGCTTTTATTCCTTTGGATGCTTATGTAGAAGTAGGAGTTAACGATTTATTTGGAATTGGAAATTTACTTGGTTTTCGCGTAGGGCGTTTTGAAGGTTTTGAATTATACCATATGGGAATGGGGCTTGATCAATATTCAGATGAAAGATTAGGGGTTAATTATAATGGTAGAATGATAGATATTTATGAATTAAATGCTGTTAGGGGATATTTTCATGCCGGTCAAGGTCAAGCTGCGGCTCATTTTTTCTTTCAAGATATACTAAAGTTTGAATTAGCCGGTCTCTTTGGAGTTGATGATTCGTTTTTTAATCATTATGGAGTAAGACCTGTAGTAGATATTTCAACAAGATCACTTTTTTCTATGGTGCCTTTTAAAATTGTTGCAGGGCTTGAATGGAGTAGAGTTGACCCTTCTTCTACTATTGCGATTAGCCAAGAGGCCACTACCTTTGGTTATGGTGGTCGTGTGCAGCTTGATGAAATGCCATTGCCTTTTTTAAATTCGGCAATTACCTTAGGATTTAATTATACTAATAAGAATTTTGAACAACTGGTACTTCGAATGGCAGATACTGCTCCAAAGCTAGTGGATAATACAAATAGCGGTGATACTATTAGTTATGGGTTTTTCTTAAATTATGGTTTTCTTGATACGTTTGTTGTAGGAGGCGGTTATCATATGACTGAATATAAAAATTACTCGGGAACTGAAATAACTCATAGGCAGCCATTTCTTGCTGCACAATACTTAACTCCTGTAGAAGGGCTTTCGGTTAAGGGTGTTCTTGGTGTTGGAACAAAAGGTAAAAACGGTTTTGATCGAATAAATGCCGATCTCACTTCATTTCGTTTAAGGGTTGAGTATCAATTCTAATGGTTTTAACTTCATACATAAGCTCGATTATTGGTCGAACTTATGTGTTTACTAAGTAGTTTATTGTTTTAAGCTCGGTCTATGACCGAGCTTAAATTATTTTTAAGTAAAATAATGCTTGCAATATAAAACAGTATGTATGACTATTTGCAAATATAAGTGGTTTCACTATAAATTAGGAGGATATACATGTCGTCAAAAAAATCCGGATTATCCGGCACAAAAACTTACACTAAAGAGTTGATAATATTAACATCGCTCTTCTTTATTTGGGGATTTTTAACCAATTTAAACACAGTTCTTTATGGACATCTTGGAGGCGTTTTTTCGCTTACAGCTACAAAGGCAATGCTTGTTCAATTTTGCTTTTTCTTTGCATATTTTGTAATGGCATTACCATCGGGGTTTTTAGTAAAAAAAATGGGTTATCGCAAAGGCATAGTTGTAGGTTTAGCTGCAATGGCCTTGGGATGTATATTGTTTTATCCCGCATCGACAATATTTAAATATCCCATATTTTTAGGAGCACTTTTTATTCTTGCTTCGGGAATAACTATGCTTCAAGTAGCTGCAAATCCATATGTTACGGTTCTAGGTAAACCTGAAACGGCTTCAAGCAGATTAAATTTTGCTCAAGCCTTAAACTCTATAGGTGGAACTATTGCCCCTATAGTGGGTGCTATTTTAATTGTTTCTTCCGGTGCTGCAGGACCTAAGATAGAAGAGGAAAAATTGGGCATATCAGCAAGAATTGCAAAAAAAATAGAAGAGATTAAGATTGCTCTTGCTAAACCGGAAGGTCCGGAAGTTGAACTCAAAACAACTTGGGAAGTATTAACTCAAACAATTAAGAAAAAAGATGTTTATGTAGTAGAATGTCCTAATTGCGGTGAGAAATTTAGATTAACACAAACAGTTAAGAAAAAAGATGTTTCTGAGGATCAAGATATAACTGCTGAATTGACTGCTAACTTAGAAGAAGCAGAAAAGAAACAAGAAGAGTTGGCAAGCGAGCAATCATTAGACGTGGATTCAAAAATTGCAAGTGATGAAGATAAAGCCAAAGAACAAAAAATTGAACAGCTAAAAGAAGCTTCAAAGGTGCAGGGACCATATTTAACTATTGCAGCAATTTTGATTTTAGTTGCACTCTTTTTTGCTTTTATAAAACTTCCTGAAGTTACACAATCAAAAGAAGCTAAAGCTGCTGCCGGTGGAAAGAAAATATGGCAATATAAGCATCTCATGTTTGGAGTATTGGGTATATTTGTTTATGTGGGAGCAGAAGTTGGTATAGCAACAATGCTTGCAGATTATCTTTCCAAGGTCTTATACTTGTTTAAAATGGAGACTGCAACTGCATTTGTTTCATTGTATTGGGGAGGTGCACTTGTAGGTCGTTTATTGGGTGCAGTTATTATGCAAAAATATGATCCCAAGAAGATGCTTGCTCTCTTTGGAGCTTGTGCAACATTAATGCTTGTCTTGACCATATTATGTGCACATGTTGCTCCATATATTTCTTTTGTAACAATAGTTCTTGTAGGATTTTTTAACTCTATAATGTTCCCAACAATATTTAGTCTTGCTATTGCCGGCTTGGGTGATAAAACAAGTCAAGGTTCGGCCCTTTTAAATATGGGTATAGTTGGTGGAGCAATTATACCATTGCTTATGGGTGTAGTTTCGGATAATATGGGATTAGGATTGGCTTTTCTAATTCCGCTAGTTTGCTATGCTTATATAACTTTCTTTGGTGTTAAGGGGGCAAAGACCAGCTAATGGGAATAACTGAAGATAAAGGAAAAAAGATTGAGTGGCGAAGCGAAGATTTTGTTCAAGATAATATTATTCTTGCCGGTGATATAGGCGGAACAAATACAAATCTTGCTATTCTTGGTGAAAAGAAGGGCAAATTTACTTTGATTGTAGAAGCTCATTGGAAGTCTGCCGATGTTGATGGGATTATGACACCTATTAAAAAGTTGATAGAGACCGTAACCCAAAAAGACGCAAAGCTTAAACCTACAAAAATATGTATAAGTGCTGCCGGTCCGGTATCTAACAATTCGTGTAAGCTTACAAACTTAGCATGGGAAATTGATGGCAATAAAATTTCCAAAGAGATAGGAATAGATACTATCGTAATAAACGATTTCTTGGCTATAAGCTATTCTATACCTATTTTGGATCTTGAAAATCCTTCGCGGGTGATGAAGATACCTCATTGCGACAGCACAATTCCTCAACCTAAAGAAGGGGTTAAACTTGTCATAGGACCCGGCACCGGACTTGGAGTAGGTTATTTGGTTCCGATTGGGAATGGAAAATATTTACCTTTCTCTTCAGAAGGCGGGCATTCAGATTTTGCCGCTTTTGATACCATAACATGGGAATTTATGAGTTACATGTTTTCTAAGTTAGATATTAAACCGGGAGTTGAGCCTTTCGTTTCAGGTCAAGGACTTACAAATATGTATAAGTTTTTGATGGAGAATAAAAAGATTACCATTGATGATGTAATCAATGAAATCGAATCTGCTGATGATGCCGATAAACCGGCATTGATTTCAAAATACAGTTTTGTTAATGAAGACTGCAAATTGATAATGAGTACTTTTGTAAAAATGCTGGGCAATTTTGCAGGCAGTTTAAGTGCCATTATGCTGCCATATGGCGGCGTTTTCATTGCAGGCGGAATTTCTGCTAAAAATGAAGAAATGTTTTTAAGAGATAATCTCTTTATGAAACAATTCGAAAGCAATTATCAGCAGGGAATATCCAATATTTTAAAACAAATACCTGTATACATCATTAGAGATTATTCGATTTCGCTTTACGGAGCGGCGAATGCTGCTATGAATATTATGAAATAATTTCATTCTGCACGGGCAAATTTTTTGCCCGTGCAGAATTTATTCAAAAATTATTGTCTTATTATCACGCACAAAAATTTTATCTTCAAACGCTAATTTCATCGATTTATTTAGTACACTTTTTTCAATTTCTCTGCCTCTGCTGATTATATCTTCAACTGAAAGGGTATGGTTTATCTCTATGGTACTTTGTGCTATAATGGGACCTGCATCGAGTTCATTGGATACAAAGTGTCCTGTGGCTCCTATTATTTTTACGCCACGTTCATATGCTTGAAGATATGGGTTTGCACCTATGAATGCCGGTAAAAAAGAATGGTGAATGTTTATTATTGAGCATTTAAATTCTTCTACGAATTTTGGTGAAAGAATCCGCATATATTTTGCTAAAATAATATAATCGGGATTAAGAGGTTTTATCTTTTTTAGCAAGACTTCATCGTGTTCTTCTCTCGATAAGTTTTCGTGCGATATGCAGTAGAAAGGTATATTGAATTTTTCTACAAGGTCTTGCAAATTATCATGATTGGCTATAACACATAAAACTTCGGCATTTAATTCGTTAAAATGATTTTTTAAAAGAATATCGCCCAAACAATGATGTTCTTTGGTTGCCATGATAACAATCTTCTTTTTTAGCTTTTTTTTGAGTTTAATATTGCTGTCGGCAGGAAGATTTTTAGATAATTCTAGCATTAAATCGGCTTCTTTAATATCTCCATGGAATTCGGTTCTCATATAGAAATGGTTGTTTGAGTGATCTACATATTCACCATTTGCCGTAATATTACATGAATAATTAGATAAGGCACTGGTTACAGCACAAACCAATCCTTGAGCATCTTTACAATCTATTAAAAGTATATGTGTTCCTATTTTGTTCATGTGTTCAAATTAAATATCTATGCCTTTGTGGTCAATTTTATTTCTAATTATAGTGCTAAAAAAAACTTGATTTTGATTAGAAGTAATGTATCTTTTACATGAGAGGTAAAAGTGGACAATGTAATAGCCTTAGTTTTTGATTTTGATGATACTCTTGCACCCGATACAACGAGCGGTTTTCTAAATGAGATAGGGGTCGATGTAAAAGATTTCTGGAAAATTGTTCAGAATGATATTTCTGATGGTTGGGATTCCACCCTTGCATATTTTAATAGGATGATTGAGGTTTCCGAGAGTGGTAAATATCCTCCCATAACAAGAGAATTGCTTATATCATGGGGTAAAAAAGCTCCGCTCCATAGAGGTGTGCCTGCCATATTTGCCTCGCTTCGTAAACATCTTAAAAAAAATTTCCCTAATGTTAAAATAGAATTTTTTGTTATAAGCAGTGGAATTGGTGATGTGGTCAAGAACACAAAAATTGCCCATGAATTTAAGGGTATATGGTGTTCTGAATTTTTTTATTCTGATGAGAAAATTTCGTTTCCTAAATCGGTAATTAGTTTTACCGATAAGACGCGTTATCTATTTCAAATATCAAAGGGTTTGATTGGTGAAGAATATAGCGGTATGCCCTTTGAGGTAAATAAAAAACTCGATAGTGGCAAGTTTTACATCCCCTTTAAAAATATGATTTTTGTTGGTGATGGTTTAACCGATGTTCCGTGCTTTGCACTTGTTAAACGAAATGGCGGTATCACTATCGGGGTTTATGATAAAAACGAGTCTGCCAAATGGGGTAAGGCTTGGGGATTTGTCTCTGATGGAAGACTTACCAATTTAGCTGCTGCCGATTATTCTCCCAAGAGTACATTATATGCGTCACTCATAATGGCAGTTGAGAGTATTGCTGCGAGGATGGGTAGTTGACTTCTTGAAAATTATTCATTAAGGTCAAATTCCAGTCTGACGCGTTTCTCAATATCCTCAATGCTTGGCAATGTATCTATTAATTCAGAGGGAACAAAGTCTGATAGTTTATATTCGCTAACGCCAATAGGTTTATTGATGTCTTTCAATGCATATTCAGCGGTTAGTTTATCCCTTGTTTTGCATAGCATAATACCAATGGATGGATTATCAGTTTTGTGTTTAAGAATATCATCGATAGCAGATAAGTAAAAATTAAGTTTTCCGGCGTACTCAGGTTTGAACTCGGTATTTTTTAGTTCGATAGCCACATAACAACGAAGCTTTGTGTTATAGAATAAAAGGTCAATATAATAGTCTTTGTCACTAATCTCAATGTGATATTGATTGCCTACAAAAGCAAAACCTGTACCAAGTTCCATAATAGTTTTTGCTATGTTTGCTACCAACTCTTGTTCTATTTCACGCTCAATGATTCCTTCTCGCTGCTCCACAAAATCAAAGATATAGGGATTTTTAAGCGTATCGGTTACTATATCGTTGAAAGGCGGTGTTAGCATTTTTTTATAATTGCTTGTTTTTTCCGCCAATTCTTGTCGGATATATGTTTTTACACCAAGATGATATTCAAGTGATGATAGTGACCAGCCATTTTCAAGTGTTTGTTTTGCATACCACAAATATTCGTCGAGTATTTGTGTCTTATCTAAAAGTAATGTATTATGTGACCAGCTCAAAAGTGCA
>Ga0099364_10005189_pt1 | contig 19445 bp, 20 predicted proteins | sample TergutTh196P3_FD_73070 | JGI IMG/M metagenome (GOLD analysis project Ga0099364, IMG submission 73070) | Microcerotermes parvus P3 segment gut microbial communities from Pointe-Noire, Republic of the Congo - Th196 P3 | ecosystem: Host-associated > Arthropoda: Insects > Digestive system > Gut ...
GTAATTGCCCCGGTAGCAGCTCCTGAAGCATCAAATGCAATTGACATAAAGTCCGGAGATAAAAATGCCAGAGAAAAAGCAGCTATATATGCTATTACCAGTACCAGACGCAGGGAATAATTCTTTACAATTCTTACTGCTCCTAAAGTCAGCATCATTCCTGTACCCACTGCTACAAGCACCCGAATGGTATTTGCTGTTATTAGGTTGTTTGTTACATTGGCAAATTGTTCGGCCAGAACTTTTACATCCGGTTCGGCAAAATTAACAAAAAAACCCAGGATAAAAACGGTAATAATGATAAACCATAATTTGTTAGACTTAAAAAAAACTGTCCCCATATGATCGCCAAGCGGTAAAATTGCCAATTCTATGCCGAATAATAATACTATTAATCCTATCTTTACAGCAAATGCACCTATAAGGAATTGGAACAGCATTAATGTGGACACAGGAGCTATGGTAAAACGGAGAACAACAACAAAAATAACTACGGGTAATACGGCAATTAAAACTTCTTTGACTTTGTGTAATAATACATTCATGGTTATTATTATGGATTATCTAAGTAAAACATGTAGTGTAGAGTATAGTCAAGCTTTTTTTAATAGGGAATAGAAAAATGACAGATTATCCTTCGGTGCTGCTGGTTTTTACAGCAGGAATTCTTTCATTTCTTTCTCCCTGCGTACTTCCGCTTATACCTTCTTATATGGGTATTTTGGGGGGGGCTCATTTTAATGATGCAAATAATTCGGCGCGGGGTAAATTCCTTTTATTTATTACTGCTATTAGCTTTGTCCTGGGATTTACCGCAGTCTTTGTTATTATGAGTATAATAATGTCAACAACATTTCTTCTTATGGGCGGAGTATCATTTTATATCAGAATTGCTTCGGGGATTATTGTAATTATCCTTGGCCTGAATATCCTTTTTGACTTTATTTCTGTTTTAAATTATGAAAAACGGCTGCCCATTAGCGGAAAATTCCGCGGAAAAGCCGGCGCATTCCTGGCAGGAGCGGCTTTTGGCACTGGCTGGACCCCCTGTATAGGACCCATTCTGGCTGGGGTACTGTTTCTGGCTGGACAAAGCGGTCAGGCAGGGATTGCTTCTCTATATCTGGTCTTGTATTCTCTTGGGCTTGGAATTCCTTTTTTGCTGGCAGCGGCATTTTTTGACCGTTTTCTTGTCGGTGCAAACTGGTTCCGTACCCGGCTGTCATTAGTACGGAAAATCAGCGGGATCCTTGTTATTGTGATTGGCTTGTTGATTTTGACAGGACACTTTGCATTTCTTAACAGATTGTTTTCCAGTATGCAATTCGGAGTACCTTTATTATAATAAAAAGCCGTTAATCTCTTCGAGTTTTTGTATCCTGGGACCGGGAAATTCCCCATAACGGTTATTTTCATCATAAAGAACCCCCATTCCCCCCACGGCCCGGTAGCCCTGTATATAACGCGGATCATCATCTACAAACAGGCAAGAAGAAGCTGTTACTCCCAGTTCTTTTAATACCTTTTGGTACACATCAGCTTTGGGTTTGCCTTTATATCCGTTTCTGCGGATGTCAAATATGGCAAGGAACAGATCATCAACTCTAAGTTTTTTTATTATTCTTTGAGCATGTTCCAGAGGCGAATTGGTTAGTATTCCCAATGGAATAGTACGGGAAGAAAGTGAAAGCAGAAGATCGCGAAGGACGGGATCAGGAGGAAGTATATCTGCCTCATTTTCCGGGTGTATATAAGCATAGTAGTTGTCTATTTCTGTACCAGCTAGTCCATGTTCTGCACAAAGCCATTCCAAAGTAGTACCGTATCCGCCTCCTATAACCCGTTCTTTTCGGAGGCCTGTAGCCTGTTCCAGCGGAATAGATAGAAATTCGGCAATATAATGGTTTGCCAGAATGCTTACTTCCTGTTCAAGCCCCCATCGGGAAGAATAAAGGGTATTATCTAAATCAAAAAGAATGTATTCTATACACGGGGGCATAGTATATCTTAACAGGGTTGAGCCATCAATGAGAATAGTAATAACTGATGACCGTTTTGGTCATTCTGCCGAAGAAAAAAGTATTTTTCCTGATGCCCAGTTAATTATTGCAGACTGTAAAAGGGAAGAAGATGTAATAAAAGCCTGTGCCAATGCAGACGGGATACTTTTAAACCAGGCCCCCATGACAGAGCGCGTTATTAAAACCTTAAATAAATGCCGGGTTATTTCCCGGTATGGAATAGGCTATGATAATGTAGATATTAAGGCTGCCGAAGAAGCAGGAATTTGGGTTACCAATGTCCCGGGTTATTGTACAGAAGAAGTCGCCGAACATGTACTGGGGCTTCTTCTTTCCTGTGTCAGGGCAATTCCGGAAAAAGACAGGGCAGTCCGTTCCGGCATGTGGAACATTAACCGGCCCATACGGCGTATGTCCGGCCGTGTTTTGGGTATTGTCGGTTTTGGCGCTACCGGTAAGGCATTTTGGAAAAAAGTCCGGGGCTTTGGATTTAGCTGTATTCTTATTGCCGATCCCCGCGGAGAGGCAAAGCTTGAACAGGAAAAAGCCCTTGAAAATATAACCGAAAATACAATCGATAAATCCGGCGGAGAATTTACCGGACTTTTTGATATAAGCAGTGCAGTTTCATTTGATCAACTCCTTGGTTCCAGCGATTATATTTCTATCCATGTTCCCCTTAACGAAAGCACCCGGCATTTTATTAACAAGGAAAATATTAGTAAAATGAAAGATGGCGCAGTGTTGATTAATATTTCCCGCGGAGCGGTGATCGACGAAACAGCTTTGGCGGATGCGCTTAAAAGCGGCAAGATTGCTTCTGCCGGACTGGATGTATTTGAAAAAGAACCCCTGCCGCCGGATCATCCATTTACAACTTTGTCCAATGTTGTATTAAGCGATCACTGTGCTTACTACAGCGAAGAATCTGTTTCTGAACTAAAGACCCGTACAGCTCTTAATGCACGGGAGGTGCTGGAAGGCTCTGTCCCCCGGACAGCAGTAAACCAGCCTGTTTTAAAAAACAATAAAACAATTTGATAATACTGACTAATTCGCAGGCAGATATAAACCGTGCTGCACAAATTATAAAAGACGGAGGGCTAGCCGCTTTTCCCACCGAAACAGTTTATGGTCTGGGTGCCGATGCTTTTAATACACAGGCACTGGCAAAAGTGTTCGAAGTTAAAGGCCGTCCGCATTTTGATCCGTTGATTGTTCATATAAGCTGTCTTGAAACGCTGGATCGTATTGCCCTTTCGGATGCGCTGGATTCGCAGCATCGTGAGCTGTTGGAAAAACTTATCCATTCTTTCTGGCCAGGGCCGCTTACTTTGGTTCTGCCCAAACAACCTGAACTTCCCGGACTGCTTAGCGCTGGATTGTCCACTGTAGCTATCCGCTTTCCATCCCATCCCGTTGCCCTGTCCTTAATAAGTCTATCCACAGGAGCGGTGGCAGCTCCCAGCGCCAATCGTTTTGGACGCCTAAGTCCCACCAGAGCGGAGCATGTAATACAATCGCTGGGTGACAAAATTGACTGCATTATTGACGGAGGCCCCTGTACTGTGGGAGTGGAATCCACAGTTATGGAACTTATCCCAATTCCAAGGATTTTAAGACCTGGAGGCATTAGCCGGGAACAGTTGGAAGAAGTGATCGGCCCTATGGCGGATATATCTGTATATAGGGCTGATTTACAGGATACTGCTGCAAAACCTTCGCCGGGAATGTTACAAAACCATTATGCGCCGGAAATTCCCCTGTTCCTCCATACTCCGGAAGAAATGGCTGCACTTACTTATCTTGGAACCGAAGGATACCTCTTTTTTTCGGGAAAAAACCGGGATAACTGGCATGTTCCCAAGTCTAAAAATATTATAGCTCTTTCTGAACCGGGAAATATAACAGAAGCTGCAGCGAATTTATTTGAATACCTTCATATTTTAAACCAATCCGGTGTATTGTGCATTCATGCCGAAACCCTTCCCGAAGAAGGGCTTGGCCGGGCAGTAAACGACAGATTGCAGAAGGCCGCCTCAAAGGCCGCCCGGAAGACCGACGAATGATATTTTACAATACCAGTTCCGGGGTTCGGCGGCGCAGGGGCCGTTTAATAAGTTCGTAGGTGGTTCCCAGGGTTTCTTCGGTATCAAGATAGGCATAAAAACCGTCTCCATCCAGACCGTGGCCGCCGCCTTCCATAATAACCTCGAATCCTGCTTCTTTTGCTTCACGTATAGCAGCTTGCATATCGTCTACATAAATACCCAGATGGTGCTGTCCATAGCCGTGTTTTTCGATAAACTCGGTAAAGATCGTTTGTCCTTCCAGAGGCTGGATTAGTTCTATACGGGTACCGCTGATATAGTTTAATCCTATGCGGCTTGAATATGTAGTATGATTTCCACGGTAGACCATGTGATTTAGGATTTCCGGGCCGTAGGTATAAATCTGCCAGCCGGTAATGCCAAACAGGTCAATATAAGAGTGAATACATGCTTCCAGGTCTGGTACCAAAAAGCCAACCTGGAAGGGTTTATCGCCGGATAAAAAACTTAACATTCATAAATTTTATCCATTCTCGTACTGTTTGTAAAGGAAGCGGCGAATTTTTCTTTGGGCATTCTTTTCAAATTCTTCGTAGCGCAAAGTAAAATCGGCAATCTTTTTATACCCTGGCAGGCTGCGATTAATGTGTTCAATTTCTTTCTTTACCAAAGAATGGATTAATGTTTTGGCGTCTTCGCTTAAGCTGCCTTCTGCGTTTATCTTATCCGGATAATCCTGGGACAAGGCTTCCCGGTTTGGTACAACCACGGCAAAAATCTGCTCTCCGCTGCTCTTATCTTTCCGTCCAAGGACAAGAATTTCTCCCACTATACGGGAACCGCTAAAGTGTCCTTCTATTTCTTCGGGATAAATGTTTTTACCGCCGGAGCTTACGATTAGGTTTTTCTTTCGTCCATTGATATAGATATACCCTTTGTCGTCCATATAACCCAGGTCTCCGGTCATAAGCCAGCCGTCGGCAGTAAGGGTTTCTTTGGTTGCTTCGGGGTTGTTATAATAGCCCTTCATAAGAGATGGCGATTTTACCCAGATTTCTCCGTTACCGTTTTCATCGGGATCGTTAATTTTAACTTCAGTATACTTAACCGGCAGCCCGACAGAAACATTATTTTTAAAACCCGGAGTACCTACGGATATTAATGGAGCGTTTTCGCTCATCCCATAACCATGGAAAATGTTGAATCCAAGGGATTCAAAAAAATCCGCTGTTTTGGGACTAAGCGGGCCGCCTCCTGCAACCATAACACGAATACTGTCCAGTCCTGCTTTTTTTCGTACGAATCTAAGCATGACCCGGCCAAAACCTATCTTGTTTTTTTTGGCCTTTGCCAGCGAAATGCTGCGCAGGGTATTTATTAGACCCCGTGCCACAGGGGAGAGCTTGTTAAATCCTGCTTCCAGAGCATCCTTGACCTTGTCGTAGAGCAGCGGTACGGCGATAAGCAGGGTTCCTTTGGCATCCCGAATATCGGCAATTACTACTTTACCGACAATTTTTTCTACTATAATGGTGCCGCATCCGCGTATAAGCGGTGCCAAAAAAGAGCAGGTAGTAGGATAGGTATGATGCAGGGGAAGAACATTGATAAACAGATCACTGGGAAAGGGCTGAACAGATTGTATGGCAGCGCTTACATTGGCAATGATTGCCTTGTGGGAAAGTTCTACACCCTTGGCAAAACCGGTTGTACCGGAAGTAAAAACAATGGACGCAATATGATGCTGATCTATACTGTCTGCGGCTGGAAGATCTACCGCTGCATCTTTGCCAAAGTGCCGGAAAATATCGGATTCCTCGTCGTCAATACATAATTTTAAGTCGTTATTCAGATCCTGAGAGCGGACAAACTCTTCCTTTCGTTTTGAATAAAAGAATGCTTTGGGTTTGGTTATATCTATAATGTTTTGACATTCTTTTTCGTTTACCAGATAGTCTACGGGAATAATGGAACAGCCTGCAATAACTGTGCCAAGCCAGACAAACATCCAGTCCGGACGGTTTTCTGCCCACAGGGCAACCCTATCCCCTTTTTGCAGCCCGGCTTTAAGAAGGCCCCTTGCAACCCGCCGGCATTCAGCAGCAAATTCGATATATGATATTCGGGTAAAGTCGGTCTGTTTGGTGGTACGGAAATAAACGGCTGTTTTTTCGCCCCACTTTTCTTCCATGCCTTTAAGAAAGGCAGTGAAATTCGGATATTCTAAATCCGGCCAATTGGCTATATATTCATCCCAGTGTAACATAATAGCTTAGCTTAGACACTATATGGTATTTTGTCAAGTAAAAAAATTGCGATTTTTGCAACTTTTTTTGATTTTAATGGGGTAAACTACAAAAACGAAAGATTGATTCCCGAATAGTCATGTTCTATTTTTAAGGTATCCAGTATCTGTGAAATTTGTCCCCGATGGTGGGTATTGTGTACCAAAAGCTGGCTTAATAAAAATGACAATGGTACAGTGTCCGGGTTCCCGCCAAACCAGTCTATTTTTACCGGAAGATTCATGTCGGACTCGTTTAGGGCTTTTGCCATTTCTACATATGCTGCATCAACTGTATCTGCCATGGATTTTAACTCTTTCCATTGTTTTTCCTGTAAGATGCCATCGCTTAATTCCGGAAGTTTTTCTATGGCGGAAATTGCTGTTATGGCAGCGGCATTGCCGGCTAATGCAGGTTTATACAGTTCCAAAAAATAAATTGTTGTTCCTACATTGTGCCGAAATAACTCCGAAAGGCTGCCGCAAAAACTTCCCCTATCTTTTTCCCTGTCGTCATTATTCATTTTATCCAGCAGATCATAAATGATTTTGTTGCCTTCCTGGTTGTACTTTGCATACATTATTGTTTCTTTCACCTGTTTTCTCCTCGTATTATAATAATCCCTGCTGTTAAGGTTTTGTCAATATGATTTGAAACTAAATCAATTTCTACAGCAACTCTTTTCTGTCGTTTGCCTTAATTTGATCTACAATGTCTCTTACCTGCTGGGTTTGGCCTTTTTTGGAAACAAGTATGCTCGCTGGTCCGCCGCTTTTTCCCAGCCGCACTGCGATAATTAGATCTTCAACTCCGATTAAGGCTACAGGAATTTCTGAATCAACAAAACAGTTTTTTGATCCGATCTGGTATACTTCGGACCGGCATAAGCCGCTTTGTTCAAGGAGGGCAGCGTATTCGTCCCAGCTTCCCACATCCAGCCAATTAAAACCAGCTTGAACCATTATGGTATTGGTACATTTTTCTGCAATGGCATAGTCAAAGGAAATGGCCGGGGATTCATTATATGCCTGGTTAAGATCAAGCCATTCCCAGAGTATGCGCAGTCCCCGTTCTATTTTAAAAGATCGTTCATCCGGCGCACGGAGTTTTTCGAATGGGCGCAGTACATCGGGAGCATTTTGGCGGAACTCATTCAGCATAAACCTGGAAGAAAAAGCAAACATTCCGGAATTCCAGAAAAAATTTCCTGCCGCAAGAAATTCCTGGGCTGTCTTTAGATCCGGTTTTTCCCTAAAGGCTGCAACTTTGTATATATCCGGTTGTTCTGCCTTGCGCGAAACAAGCTGTTCTGTTTCTATATAACCGTACCCCGTTTCCGGCCCGTGGGGAATAATCCCAAAAACAGCAAGTCTGTCCGCCTGGGTAAATTGTTCTGCCGCTTCTGCATCCACAATAAAACGGTCAAGGGGAGTAATTATATGATCGCTTGTTAATACCAGTACTTTCCGGTCCTGTCCGCTCATCCAGTCGATATATTTAAGGGCGCAGGTTATGGCAGGGGCTGTGCTTTTTGCTGATGGTTCGGGAATTAATAAGAGGTGTTTTTTTTCGTTATCAGAATGTTTATCACAGGCTTTTACGATATTTGCTATGTGGGAATGTCCGGCAATAATTATAACCCTGCTGTCCTTTTTTTTATCTAATACTGCCAAAGCCCGTTCAATTGCTGCGTTAAAAAAAGAACCCTTGTTTTCGCTGTTAGGAAGGGGAAGAAACTGCTTTGGAAGCTGGTTATGACTGGCCGGCCAAAGCCTTGCTCCGGAACCGCCAGCCATAATTATGCAATCGTCGAACATGGATTGTTACAGTATAGAACATGGATAGGCGGGAAACAAGGGGACTGGGGACAGGAGCTAGAGAGTGCTAACCCTGCACCCTGTCTTTTCCAGCATATCCAAAAAATGATCGGGCAGGGGAGCAAATATTTCCAGTCCGTTTTTTATAAGGGATGGGGGCAGATATATAGAATATGCATGAAGGAGGAGCCGTTTTAGCCCCAGGGATTTTTTTAATTTTTTATTTAGGGAAAAATCTCCGTATTTATCATCGCCTAAAATTGGAAACCCGGCTTGGGCAAGGTGGCGGCGTATTTGGTGCATACGGCCTGTGGCTGGTTGTATTTCCGCCAGTGACAGGCCAATATCATCCTGTATATTTGCCAGACAGCGATATTTTGTTTTGGCTGGCAGTTTGCGGTCTTTTATTTCCAGGGTTTCGTTTATCGTTCCTGTTTTATTTAAGATGCCGGCGCATAGGGCAAGGTATGTTTTTGTTATGTCCGAATGATCGGCAAAAAGTGCGGAACAGGCCGCTGCAATTTCTTTGGTTTTTGCGGTAACAATAATACCGGAAGTGTCCTTGTCCAGCCGGTGAACAAGGAGTGGGCGCGGAGTATACTGTTCCATAAGCAGGGAATCCAGGGATACAGCCACACCGGCGCCTCCCTGTACAGAAAGCCCCGCCGGTTTGTTAAGGACGAGTATCTTTTCATCTTCGTATAAAACAGCGATACTCCGGACTGTCACTGTATATTGGTAATTTTACTGGAGTAAAGAAAAACGCCTGGTTCCAGGCCCTTGCGTTTTGCAATGTAATTGCCAAAAACCTGAACGGGAACTATATTAACCAGATCAGCTAGTTCAGGAACTGGATAGCGCTGTTTAATTGTTAACATACGATCTTTGCTTGCTGCTGTCCCGTCGGTAACCAATACTGCCCTGCCTCCCCGGTCTATAATATCGGCTGCAAGCCGCAACTGCATTTGGAAGCTGTTGTCAGAGGGAGCAAAAACAAAAGAGGCAAAATCTTTACCCAGCATTTCAAAAGGGCCGTGACGGAACTGGCCGGAATCAAAGGCAATGGAAGGATATTTGGCCACTTCTTTAATAAAAAGGGCGCCTGCTTCGGCTGTAGAAAGACTATAACCCCTGGAAATAAGGCAAATATATTGAGGAAGGCCTAAATATGCTTCCTGTTGTGCCGACATGGATTCAAAATTGGTTAGGCTTTCTTCAAGAGCAGCGATGGTATCTTCCATACCGCCGTACATTTCTTCCTTCCAGGTTCCGGTACATACCTTTGCCGTAATATAAAGAAGCAGGAGCGGGGCAAGATAGGTACGGGTGCTTACTGCCTGTTCGCTTTCGATACATAAGTCCAGGCAAATATCTGAGGCCAGGCCAAGAGGGCTTTGTGGATCGTTGGTAATACCTAAAATGAAGCAGGATCCTTTTATTTTTTTGCAGAGATCCACAATCTCGCCGCTTCTGCCTGACTGGGATACCATTACCAAAAGCGTATCAGAGTCTATGGAATCTGCTTCATAATGGAGGAGCTGGCTTGCAGGAATAGGATAAGCGCAGAATCCGTTATTGCGCAGCAAATTTACAGCATTATTGCAGGCAAAATAAGAACTGCCCATGCCGGTAAAAACGATTTTTTTATAACGCTGCATTTGTATACCGGCAAGAGATTCGGAATACTGTTTATCTCGGTACGATTTCAATGCTTTATGCATATCAACGCCCTGGGATAGTATGTCTTTTTCATAGATGTTCATAGCTGTCTTTTAATATGCGATACAATATCGGGAAATGCAACAGGGTAAGGTTTAGTATTTTGACTAGGTATTAAATATGCTGTATGATGTAATTATGATAAAACATTGCCTGCTTTTTGCTGCCTTCCTGCTTGTACCGCTTGTTCTTGTTCAGGCAGGACCGCTTTTTTCCCCTACCTGGGGTTTCCGGCTGGATATTCCCGAAGGATATGAATTAAGCGGCGGCGACGGAGCTAATCAATTTTCTTTTTCATCTCCTTTTGAGTCAAATCTGGATATTATTATCTATACCGGCCGGGCATCTGCTGCTGCCGTAGCGGATGAGCTGGAACAAAGGCTTTCCAACCGGGGAAGAAAACATGTTTTTACCTATAATGGCAGGGAAGCGGCATTACTGGAATTACAAATTACACAGGGAAGAAATACCATTAGCGGCTGGGCGCTTTGCCTGGAACTCGAAGCCCGGGATAGAAATAATAAGGTTTTTCTGGCAGCTTTAGCTTTTGGGCCTGACAGTGAAGAATTACAGCATATTCATCTTTCGGTGTTGGATACGATAGAAGGCGGAGAAGGAGATCGCCGCCGGCCTGGAGTAATAACAGAGTTTTTTTATCCGCGGGGAGAGTGGATAGTTGTTCCCCTGGCCAACAGTAGTGAAAGCGCCCATTTTAGGGTAAATGATGCTGTCGCAGCCCAAGCTCTTGTCGACCGGGAATTCCAGGTGATGAAGCTATACCTTAATTCCCCCCTTTGGCAGGAAGCATGGAAACGCTTCTATAGGGCAATTTATAAAGATGCGTTTAACCGTTTGGAAGATACTGCTTTTCGAATGGAACGAAGCTGGAATAATGCCATAATTGGACCCAGCGGCGAAGGAATTAATATTGAAGAAATAGACCGGCTGGGATCCAGAAATACCGAAGCCAGGCACATTGCAGCCAAGGCCCTTGAATGGGTACAGGGTTTTGAATATGAGCGCGATCTTTTGGGAAGCGATTTTGTAAACCTTGTTACTGCTGCCGTAGAAGGCCGGGGAGACTGCGATTCAAGGGCAATGCTGTGGATAATTATTCTGCAGCATGCAAATATTCGTGCAGGGCTCATGGTATCCCGTGAATACAGCCATGCAATGGGTATGGCCGATCTGGAAGGACAGGGCGCACGCTTTCCCATGCTGGACTACAGCGGCAATGAAATTCGCTGGATGGTAGCAGAAACCACAGTTCAGGTAAACCTGGGTTTAATAGGGGAAACAGTAAGCGATATAAGCGGATGGCTTGGAGTGTTATTTGATTAGCGTTCTTTTATGATTTTTTAATAATGGAGGATCATGTATGAAAGATTTTGAATTAAGTCTGCCCTTATGTCATAAAATGGCCGAAGAAGCGGATAAAATACAAAAAGAAATGGGTGTGTGGGTATCTATTGCTCTTGCCGACAGGTATGGGAATCTATTGTATTTTTACCGCTTTGGAGATGCTATTATACCCAGTGTGGATATAGCCCAAAAAAAAGCGTATACATCGGCAGTATTAAGACAGACCACCAAAGAATTTGGGAAACTGGCACAGCCTGGCGGAGAAGCTTTTGGCATAAACACAACCCACCAGAAACTCGTTATTTTTGGCGGGGGAGTACCCATAATAATAAACGGAAAAACTTTGGGAGGTATTGGCGTCAGCGGAGCCAGTGCCGAAGAAGACGAAGTAATTGCAAAACGTATGCTTGAGATTTTATTGTCGACTATTGGCTGATATCCCTCTAGGTAGCTTTCACCAGCAGTTTGTACACTTCCTCGGCTGTTTGAGTATTAAGCAGAGAACTGCGAAGCTCCTTGCTTTTAAGCCTGGCACTAAAGAACGACAGGGTTTGAAGGTAGTAGGCATGTTGATTATAAGCTGCAGCAATCATAAATAAGAGGCGTACCGGTTCATCATCCAGGGGCTGGAAGTCAAGAATGTCGGTTCTGCTTATTCCCACCGACATTACCAGATCGGTAACAGAGTTTAAGCGTACATGAGGTATGGCAATGCCGCCGCCTATGGCAGTACTCATTAATGTTTCACGGCGTATGATTTTTTCCATTAGTTCCTGCCGGCTTTTAACCTGAGGAGCGTCTGCAAGATTTTCTGCAAGTGCGGCAAGTGCATCCTGTTTTGTTGGATGGTTTAGAAACAGTATTCTATCCACCGAAACAATAGATTCTACCTGTACCGTTGTATGACTGGTTTTTTGAGAGCCCGAAAGGATATTGTTTACCCACTGTTCAAACGCCGATTTTTTAAAGCGCCAGGCAGTGCCGATTTTACCTGCCGGGATTTCCCCTTTTTGAGCCCATTCATAAACAGTCCGTTCGGAAACCCGCAGATACTTTGCAACTTCATCAATTGTTAAAATTTCTTCTTCAATCATTACTAATAGAATACATCAAACAGCAGAAAATGTCAAGCATTTCCAGGCAAATTTTTGGAAAATCTTCATAAATCCGGATTTTGGGCCAACTCATGGAGTGAATCATAGGGGTAGAGTTCGCCAATACTGGAATCCACATATTGTGTTCCCGAACCCTTAAAGCGTACCGGGGCACTGCTTTCCATAAATTCGCTTAAAACCTGGCGGCAGGCGCCGCAGGGGCCTACCGGAGAGGCGGAATCCGGGGTTGCAACGGCAATAGCCTTAAAAGATCTGCATTTTTTGCTGACTGCCTGCACAACAGCGCTCCGTTCGGCGCAGATAGTAAGGCCATAGGAACGGTTTTCTACATTACAGCCGCTATAGATAGTTCCATCATCGCCCAAGAGAGCTGCTCCTACCCGGAAATGTGAATAGGGAACATAAGCTGCATCTGCTGCCGCAAGAGCCGCCTGATATAATTGATCCATATTGATATTCATCCTTTCCTCCATGTATAGTATATTTGTGGCAAAAAGAAAAAAAATCTACTCAATTATTCTGGCAGTTCTTGCCTTTATTGCATATACCATCCTGGCAGCCCAGCCCATTCCTCCGGAAACAATATTAAGCTTTAACTGGCTTAGGACCCTTGATGAAGAAGATGATGAAGAAAGAAATGCCGGCGGAAGCCTTATTCCCTTTATACTTGGAAACCGTTTTGGTTATGTCGACTCAAGCGGCATACTCCATTTAAACCGGGAAAGAGAACAGACTATTTCACTTTCTTCCGAATTCTGGGCCGAGTATACCAATGCTCCCCAGGAACTGGTAATTTACAATCCCCGTATGGGTATAGAAATTGTTTTGGATTATCCGGATAGTTATCCGCTTTTTCTGGACGGAAGGATTTTTCTAATAAGTAAAGATCAAACTAGTCTTAAAGAATTAAGCAGGGAAGGTGATGTTCTTTGGCAGTATGACTTTGAAGCGCCTTTAACCAGTATTGATGCAGCAGGAACCTTTGTCCTTACCGGAACTTTGGATGGAGTGATAGATTTGCTGGATAATCAGGGAAATCCGCTTTTTCCGTCTTTTGCGCCGGGAGTATCCAGAATTCCTGTAATCCTTGCCTGCCGAATTTCTTCGGACGGCTCGAAACTGGCAGTAATTTCCGGTATCGACAATCAGCGTTTTTTGTTTTTTGAATTATTTGGCAGCAACGATTACCGGGTAACGTATCATGAATTTTTACCCGGCAGCGGATTCCGCCGTGAAGTACATATGTCTTTTATTGCCAATGATACAAAGGTGGTTTTTGAACAGGAAGCAGGACTGGGAATCTACGATGTCCGTTCCCGTTCTACCATTACCCTGTCACTTCCCGGACGGCTGTTAGCCCTTGATACGGAAGGAAGGGATGGCTTATTCTTTTATCTTAGTACCGGAGAGGCTTCCCTTCGCGGTGCGAATTATTTGGCAGCTTTGAGTACAGAGCGGGAGGAAAAACGCCTTGTAGCCCTAAAGCTTCCCGACATGGAATTGGTAAATGTTCCCTTTAGAAGCGAGGCTTCCTTTTTAAGCCGCCGGGGTAATGAACTTTTTATTGGCGGCGGCAACAAGCTTGCTTCGTTTACGCTGGACAAAAGATGAAAAGACACACGATAAAAAAATATTTTGCATTAATACTCTTTTTATCCGCATCGTTTTTTATATATGCCTTTGACTGGCCTTTAAGGGAAGGAAGGCTTGCAGCCAACTTTGGATCGAGCGATATGGGTATTCCTCTTCTTGGAAATTTTTTTACCGGGTCTGGTTCTGTATTTCCGGTTGAAGTGGGAGAATTGATCTTTGTTCATGATCCGGAAAATCCTGCCTCCCGCTTTCCTTCTCCATTGGGTTCCTGGATGGCGCTAGATCATGGGGATGATATGATCAGCCTGTATGCCCGGTATAACGATCGGGGAGACATTCCTGTTCCTACTGTTGTAGAAACCACTACAGTATTGGCATCCACCGGAATATCCGGCTGGTCCGAAGAGGATGGGCTGTATTTTGCCTTTTTTGACCGCAAAGAACGGCGCTGGGTTAATCCATCCATTATTATTCAGGGTAACATTTCAAATATAGAAGATACGATTCTGCCGGTGATACGCCAGGTAGAACTTCGCAGTATGGCAGGTACCTCATACAATCCTGCTCTTATTCAACGCCTTCCGCAGGGGATCTACACTGTATATATAGATGCATGGGACAACCTTGAACCAGGCGGAGAAGCTTTGGCGCCCAATAGGATCAATAGTTCGCTTAGCGGTGCAGAAACCGGGGTTTTAAGTTTTGAGATCCTTTTATCCAGAGAGGGAAAACGTATGGTATACCGCGGCGATTTAATTCCTGCTTTCATGGTATATGATGAAAGCGGATATAGTCTTGGAGAAATACGTCTTACCCGCGGTCAGGCTGTTTTGGTAATTGAAGCCCGGGATATCGCAGATAATGTTCGTTCTGTTAGTTATCGGCTGAATATCGATTAAATAGCTTATTAAACACATGGCGGTAAAAACCTGGTCTACATCATTTAGGAAGGAAGAATGTGCTGCAATTCCCTGTACCCTTTGCAGATCTTGTTCATTTATTCCCCATTTTAACGGCTATGTCCGATGCAGTTCCTGCAGCCTTGTTCAGGTTAATCCCCAGCCGCTTCCTATTAATATAAGCGAGCGTTACAATAATGGCAGCGGTCAAGAATACCTGGCATACGAAAAAAACAACGAAGCTATTTTTCTTCGGCTTGGGGAATTGGCACTGCAGGATGCAGGTTTTTTTGATCTGGAAGCAGATCTTTTACCAGCAGGTCCCCGGGTTCTGGACATAGGCAGCGCAATTGGAGCCTTGCCTGCACTGTTAAAAAACCGGGGCTGGGCTGTACAATGTGTGGAAATATCCGTCCCCCAGGCACTATACTGCCGGGAAAGGGGTTTGGAAACCAGTACCCTGCCCCTGGAAGATAACCATTTTCTCGATCAGAGTTTTGATGCAGTTATTGCTTCTCACTTAATAGAACATTTAAATGATCCGGGTTCTTTTGTCCGCGAAGTGCATCGTATTCTAAAACCTAATGGCCGCTTTTATATTACCACGCCCAACATAGACGGATTTCAGGCAAAAATATTTGGCAGCCGCTGGAGATCGGCAATTTTTGATCATTTGTATCTTTTTTCGGCAAAGACACTTCGGCTTATATTGGAACAATCCGGTTTTACGGTAGAGCGGATAAAAACCTGGGGAGGTCTGGCGGCAGGAATTGCTCCGGTACCGGTAAAAAAAATTTTTGATGCAGCGGTAAAACCCCTGGGTATTGGAGATGTAATGATTGTCAGGGCACGGTGTCAATAAATCCTGGCTTGAGTTTATGCCACTGATTAAGCGCATACTCGGCAATTGCCGGATACTCCGCTGTTGTCCAGCTTTCTCTGGTCATGTATTCTTCCAGGATAATACGGACAATGTCTCCAGGCCAGGAACCAGGCACGCCGCGGCAGGAGGCGGCAATGCTATTGCCGCCCTGAATGAAACTGTCTATCGATTTTTCCAGAGCATTGGGAGTTGTTTGGGAAGCAGAGTAAAGCCAAAGTAGAAAATCATAGGCAAGTTTTTTTTCTTCCCGTGAAGACAGGTTGTTTACTACATAATAAGCAGAAGCAAAAACCGGTATGGAACGGTTTAATATTTCTGCTGTTATATTGTCACTTCTAACTATGGAACTACTTCTAAAAGGTATCTTTAGCGGGAGCATTTCCAGCCTGGCAGCCATTGCAGTATTTTGTTCTGCGATATTTTGGTAGATATGACTTTTCTGTATCATAAAAACAGCATTACTGTTTGAAAAACCATACAGCGATTCATTTTCTATACTATATACGTTTAATAGATCCAAAGCTCTGGCAAAGTCAAAAAAAACCGGGTAAAGAATATGATCTTCGGCAGAATTATCTGTTTCGCTATAAACATTTCTGTATGTCTGGTAGGGGGAAACAAAAACTGCATTTAATGCTGCATTAATAAAATATTCCATTCCTGCCAGGCTAAAAACCCCGTCCAGGTTAATGGCTGGTCCTGTTTTAAGCGGAAGAAATGTATATAATCTGCCTGACAGCAGTATGCGGAATGGAAAGGGAAATTGTATCCATCTGTCCAAAGTCTGTATAAATACGGCCCATTCGTCCCAACTGGCAGTTTTAATATCTGCAAGGACGTTTTCTTCATTTCCTTCTCCGAACAGGGAAGCCAATATATCGCGGTCAACAATAAAACCAAAAGCTTCCACAGAAGACGGAATTCCAAAACTGCTTATTCCGCCGGCATTAAGCTGCAATGCCGGAGCTAAACCAGAGATTAATTCCAATAAAGTATCGTCAGCGGCGAGGTTTAAGTCTTGTACAAAACCAGCTTCTTTCCAATGCATAAGTTCTTTGATATCCCGAACAGTAAAAATCACAGGTCTGCTTAAGGAATTCAGTTCGGTTTCGAGTAAATCCATGTGATTCTGACCAAAGCTGGAGGAGCTTAATCCCGGAGTAAAGACTTTGATTCGTATTCCTGTTTCGGCAGTATATACCCTGCATAATTCCTCAAATACCTGTGCATTTTCGGCAAATGAATTAAAAATGTACAGTTCGTAGCCCCTGTCCGGCGCTTTACAGCTTAAAACAAGTATAAAGAGGATAGTGTATATACATTTACAAAAAATGGAAAAATACTTCATTGGAACTCCCATGTCCATGTTGTATACTATAAATAATGATAGTAAACGATCCTAGAGTGCAGGAACAAATCCGCGAACTGTGCCGGGTGTTTGCAGAAACTAAAGATAGTAAGCTCCTGGAATCGTTCCTATACTGTCTTTTAACCCCTGCCGAGGCAGCAGATATTGCCGGCCGCTGGGCTTTGGTTAAGGCCCTGCATGAGGGCAGAACCCAGCGGGATATTGCCAAAGATCTTGGCGTTTCCCTGTGCAAGATAACCAGGGGTTCCCGGGAATTAAAAAAAGCCGACTCTGCATTTAGACAGGTTCTTACATTGTTAAACAACTTTGACCTTGAAGGAAGAACGGAAGATGGCGCGTCTTACCCGCTCAAGCCAGACAACAATAATGGCCAGTAAAAAACGAGGCAGAGCAGCCCATAATACAGGAACCCCCAAACTTACAATAAGCAAAGTGTCCTCGATCTGGGAATGGCTGATTGCTGCATGATGATTAAAAATATCGGCTTCAGTCCGTGTTAAGCTGCCGTTTTTTAATTCTTCAACAATAACCCCTGCACCGTAAGCAAGGCCGATAATATTTGCTACAAGCCATACATAGGCAGTATTGGAAGATAGGCCGAAAAAGCCAATTATTGGCCTGGCTGCCTTTGCCAGCTTTTTTGTTATGCCGAATTCGGCAAGAAGGCGCTGCACAAGCATTACAATAAATACAATAAGGAATATCTGTAAAACCAAAACAAGGGATTGAATAAACCAGGGTTCCAGGCCTTCCAGAAACAATGCCAGGTTAAACCCCAGAGGGATTTCTGTAAACTGGGAAGCTTCTGTTCCAATAATAGTGCCGGTTCCTTCCGGTACTATTATGTTTAACAGCCACCCTGCAAATATTGAAACCGATATTCGAAGCAGTACCATTTTTCTGATACGAGAACCGGTCTTTTTCATAATCAAACATTCAACAAAAAAACTATGGGCAATAAGGCACATGGTACTAAGGATAATTGCCTGTTTTCCTGTAAGTGTTAATGTGTTTATTACAGCAATTACCGAATAAAGATCCATAAAAATTGAAGTTAGATATACCAGAACAGCTTCGCCGGGAAGGCCCAAAAACTTCATCATGGGATTCATAAATGCAGCTATATAGTTTAATATACCTGTGTTTTTAAGGATTAATACTGCAAAGGAAACAGGCAGCATAATACGAAGAAGAAATCCTATTGTTGAAGCGGACGGCCCTATATTTTCTTTAGCGCACTTTAGTATCCTAAGCCAGAAGGGGAGTTGTATTTCGCCGGAATCAGCCATCTTGTTTTCCCCTGTTATAGTTTATTAGTGATCCTGCTTCCAGTAATTCCCTTTCCATAGGGTTTAGATCCGGCACAGTTAGATTGCAAGTACAGCTTTGCTGGACGGTACCGCAATGTTCCGGCCGGAGTATGTATCCCTGTATAGTTGTTTTATCTCCGCGTATTAATGTTTTAATTTCCGGAATAAAAATAAAGTCGTCATTTTTAAATAACGGCTCCCCGTCGATTAAAAAGGGAATTATCCCCCAGTTAATTAAATTACTGACATAACGTTTGGTGGCATATTCTTTGGCAAAGTTTGCTGCCCCTCCCAAAACCCGCTGACAGGAAGCAGCCTGTTCCCGAGCGCTGCCGTCTCCGGGTTTGTGTGCATAAATTGCGCTAGCAATTTGTATTGTGCCGGCAGTTTCAATTTCTTTGGCTTTTGTCTGTTTGTCTTTCAGCAGTGAATAACAGGTATTTAGGACTGCTTCCAGTTCCGCCGTATTTGTCCTGTCCCGGACTTCTTTAGCCCTGCCGGCATAGGCTGGATCTTTGCGGGAAAGGGTAAATTCTGCCAAAGCCAGAGGGTTTGATCTATACGAAGATGTTTCTCCCGAAGGAATTAATTCGTCGGTTGTTGTTACCGGATCAGTAATAAACGAAACTATTTTTAACAGGAGTTTATCTCCAAGTGCTTCCATAGGAGGCCAGTCGTTTATGTTTGGGCCGTAACAAAGCTGGAATTCTGGTTCGGCCTTTCCTATACCATTGTAGACCCGTATCAGGTACGGGGTTTTATCAAATGTGTATGAATGATTTTTATTGTTAATAGCCATACCTTCGGCTGAACTTAATATACCGCCCTTATAAGCTGTTGCTGCAATGCTTAAGGAATCCATTAATGCAACAGAAGCAATCTGTCCCTGGTTAGGCTTGGAACCTTCCCGGTTGGGAAAGTTCCGGGTACAATGCCGTATGGAAAAGTTCCGGGTGGCGGGGATATCACCTGCGCCGAAACAGGGGCCGCAAAAGGCAGCTTTAACCAGAGCTCCGCCGGT
>Ga0099364_10005190_pt1 | contig 19439 bp, 16 predicted proteins | sample TergutTh196P3_FD_73070 | JGI IMG/M metagenome (GOLD analysis project Ga0099364, IMG submission 73070) | Microcerotermes parvus P3 segment gut microbial communities from Pointe-Noire, Republic of the Congo - Th196 P3 | ecosystem: Host-associated > Arthropoda: Insects > Digestive system > Gut ...
TCTTAAAAATAGATTCAAAGACGGAGAATTAAACGAAATTTCAGTTACCGAGGATTTCTCGGTAACTGCCACAGATGGTAAAAACTATCGTATCAAACACTACAACTTAGATGCAATTATCGCTGTCGGGTACCGCGTCAATTCCAAACGCGCAACAGCCTTTCGTCAATGGGCGACAACTGTTTTGCGAGACTTTGCACTACGCGGCTACTTGATAGACCGCAAGAGAATGGAAAACGGGGCATTCTTGAATGATGATTATTTCGAGCGGCTTTTGGAAGAAATCCGGGAAATCCGCCTGTCTGAAAGGCGATTCTACCAAAAAATTACTGACATTTACTCTACTTCGATGGATTACAATAAAAATTCCGAGACAACGAAGCGATTTTACGCAACTGTTCAGAATAAGCTGCACTGGGCAATCCACGGACAGACAGCAGCAGAATTGATTTACAACCGCGCTAATCATACAAAGGAACACATGGGATTAACTAATTGGGAAAAATCCCCTGACGGTAAAATTGTGAAAAGCGATGTTGTTATTGCCAAAAACTATTTGACTGAAAATGAGCTAGAATCCTTGGGGAGAATAGTTAACGCGTATCTTGATATAGCTGAAGATATGGCAAAGCGTAAAATTCCAATGACAATGGAGGATTGGGAAAACAGGCTGAATTTATTCTTGGCTGCGGCAGACAGAGCGGTTTTACAGAACGCAGGTAAAATATCCGCTGAAATCGCAAAGCAGCATGCGGAAATAGAATTTGAGATGTTTAGGCCAATTCAGGATAGATTGTTCAGGTCTGACTTTGATAAACATTTCATTGAGCTTGAACAAAAGGCTGAAAAACCGAAGAAGAAATAGTCTGATGGAAAGCAATCTGAAGTGCGCCCTATATAGTGTACATATTTTTCTAAGATTGTAAGACATCATGGCGGCTTTTGCCGCCCGAAAGTTCGCGCCGGACTGTCGCACGGTAAAGGTATGAGGGGGAATTAGTCAAAACCCCTGCCAGACAGGATGTCTCAATGCCAACGCGCGACAGGAGGTCGCAAAAAGCGTTGGCGGCCAAACAAGGATGTTTCAATGCCATGAAAAGTTGGCATAAGAATTGGGATGTCATTTGCCCAATATTCAACTTTTCTGCATCTGTCAGAAAAGTTATCTACACGACAAATTCTATTGAATCGCTTAACAGTACCTACCGACGGTTAAATCGTAGTCGGAGTGTTTTCCCAAACGAGATGTCTCTTTTGAAAGCCCTGTACTTGGCCACACTTGAAGCCACAAAAAGTTGGACACAAGCATTAACCAATTGGGGCAAAGTTTGGGGTGAGTTGGAGATTATGTACGAGGATCGACTATCTGAATAATTTTCCATTGTTATTAGTGATAGCAATTTTTTAAAAAATATTATACACTATTGAATTGATTTTGCTTGACTTGGTGTCTGGCTAAATTATAAGTATTATTAAAATACAATCCAAACATAAAAGTGTTTGGATTGTATTTATAATATTGTCATAGAAAGTTCAATTTACAGACTTTATTTCACACTCCCAAAATGTGTCTAACTTTTTGGGGTCATATCACTTCAATCGGCAGGCAGCCTAACGCGCGTATTCTCTCGCGCCGTGCTTCGCACGGTCTGCGAGTGACGCTGCGTAGAGGTGCCGCGCAAAGCCCGACAAGTCCTTCGGACGATTTGGGGTCTGGTTGGAGACCTAAATGTATTTGAAGCAGATAAAATTACTCAAAAATATTAGATTTTTTTAGTATACTGATGTTTCCTTTTTTCGCCAAACTGTTTTTTTTATGTCCAACCCATGCGGAAAGGATGCACTAATTGAGCGTAATCTCCAGACAAGATTTTTTTTAGACTTTAAAATCTTATAATTTAGTAATCGTATGTATTTTTTACAAAATCAACAACAAAAAAAGAGGTATTAATTGTTTATGGATTAGTAGAAAACAATGAAAAGAAATCGTTATAATACTTTTTCAGCAAGTTCTATTCTTTTTTTTAATTCTGTATATGCTTCAATAAGAAATAAAACATGTGAAAATGCAAAAATGTCGTAATGGTTATTGTATTTTGCATAATAGAGCATTTTCCAAACATGTGTCGGGTAATCTTCGTATTGGCATTCAGGAAAAATAAAACCTTCTTTAAATATTTCAAATTTTATTTTATCAGATTTTTTATTTGCATCTTCTAATAAAAAAGATAAAACAATAGCCATAGCAGTATTGAATCCTAATATCTCATTGGCTAAAAGAGAAATACCTTTTATTTGTTGATTAGATGACAGCATTTTCAAATCAAATGGTTTGTTTATGATTATAGAATATAGCATTATTGAAGCGATTTTATGTCTGTCAATTCGTCCATCTGGATTACGCATATATGAATGAACTTTATTTTTATACTCCTCATAAGTTTGCCAAATTTTATATTTAACTTGCCCATCAATAAAAAAAATATCGTCATCAGACGATAGCATTCTATCAATTTTAGGCTTAATAGAAAAATTCCATATCTTTCGTATGTTGGTAAATCCATTATAACTCCCTATTAGTTAATGTCTGGATAATCTAAAAAATTTACATCTCTTATAGGAATATCTGAATTATGCAAAGTCATTAGTTGATGGAACTCTTCTTGGGTATATTTCTTATTTAGTACTTTCGGAAGTTTTATAAAATCTTTTGCTAAAAAATTTTCTTCCAACTCAGAATTTTTTTTATCAGCCATCTCATCACCTCATATTATGAACATGTTAAGAATTTTTCCCACTGCCACAAATTAGTTTAAGCAAAAATTGCCCGTGAGTGAAATATTTGAGTATACGCTTCATTTCCTGGAGTACACTCCTGAATAAGAAAAGTACCTAATTCATATTTCTTTTCAATTGATTGCAAAAATGCCTGTTCAAAATTATCATAGTCTCCTACAACTTTTTCATCTACAATTACTATAAAACGACTATTGTATTTTTCTAACAATTCATTTTGATGATCCAAGTAGTATTGAAATTCTTTATCAAGCATATATATTAGTATATGTAGAAACAAATCCCATTCCTACGATTAATTACTAATTTAATAAACATAATAATCAAATAGGATGGTATAAAATATGAATGAGTTTAAAAAAGGTGATCTTGTCACATTGAAATCAGGCGGCTCTTTTATGAGAGTACTGAAAATTAAAAAAGTCAAAAACGAGGCCATAAAAGAAAAGTTAAAATGTTCTTGGTATACTCCATCAGGAAAAGAATTTAAGGAATGGTTTATAGCTCCTGCCTTAATGAAGTTAGAAACTTTTGTAGGAGAAGACCATTCATGGTATTTAAAATTTAAAGAGCATATTATAAAGATGGCGTAGGATAATTGTTTAAAAATTCTTCCCTATCTTTTAAATAAAATTCTGCTTCCTCGACTGTTAAAGGTGAATCAGAATCTATGGACAATAAGTAATCAATTTCTTCATTCATTCCTTTTTCTTTTTTTGTTCTATCCCAAGGGGTATTATGCAAATGTGAAATTTCGGACATTTGCTTTGGACTTGTATCTCTAAAAATAAGAATTAATTCGTCCATTATTCTTAATTCACGAGGAGTAAATATTTCAAAATCAGGTTTTTGTTTTGGGATAAATTCTATTTTCTCTATTTCATCTGAAATTTGAGTTTTTCTTAAAGTAAAAAAGTTTTTAAATTCTTCGGAAATTTCATCTTTTAATTCATCAAATAATTCTTTAGGCACAGGGCCGTGTTCCCATGCGTAATATTTATAATTTGTTACTGATCTTCCTGTTTCTTTAAAATGCTTAAAATCAAGAAAATATAATAACTTAAATATCTTTAACTTAGACGGATGTTTGACTTGTTTAGAAAAATACAATATTGAATTAATTATTTTTTGTTTGTATAAATTAAGATTCATCTTTTACGTTCTCTATTTTATTAGTAATCCTAATTCCTGTTTACCTATAGATATGTTTGTGTTGCAAGCGTCAACAAAAAAATATCTCCTACTCATACGAATAGGAGATTGATTGTTTTATTGGATTTAAAGTGTTGTGGTTGTGGTTTTTTTGAGTTGGGTTTATTTACTCATCGATTTTCCATTTACCATTTACTTTTTTAAGCTGGATTTGTCCTCCTGATAAATGATCTTCTTTGTGTATAGGTCTTACAGTAGCTTTATCCCCATCAATAGTTTCTTCATATCTTTCTATTTGGCCAAATAACCTTTCCCTATCTTTCTTAGTATTAGCGGACATTGCTAAATTAAACCATTTTAAAGCATCATTAGGATCAACATGCAATTCACAATATGCTTTTGCATCTTCTTTTAATAAAGCGTTGTAATATTGTTCAATTACAGCAGAGGGGCTATTATTAATTTCAGTTTTAGCACAATTAACAAATACTAATCCAATAATTAAAACAAAAGCAACTACACAAATTTTTTTCATTTCTATAACTCCTAATATTTATTATTTTTTTTGATTAATGTCAATATATTCTATATATAGCATATATGCAAGATATTAATTGATTAAAGTCAAAAATATATTACTGTCTTGGAACATGCTTATTCATGTCTAAAATTCTTATAGGTATAGAATTTCTTATTTTATTTTTATTACCTTCACTTACTTCTTTTTGCACTATGTTAAAATCTCTCTTTTTATTAGCCATTGCGTCTGCTAAAAATTTAACTACATCATCATCACCTGCTGCTGCTGCGGCAGCTCTTATTTTTGCAGCTTCATCAAGTTGTGCCTGAGACGCTTTAACATTTGTCTCTCCCCTAATTAGTTGCATAACCGGATCATCTGATTTTTGTATAAGTTCCCTATTTCTCTTAATTTCAGACATTCCTTCCTTATCACGTATCGAAGAAACCCCATATCTGGCAAAATCAGAAAACCACTCCAATAAACTTTCAAAAGCACTTTTAATACCGTCCCCAATAGCCCCAACTACGCCTTTAAGCTTATCAACAACCATTCCAGGTATAGACTTTAACTTTTCTGCTATTGTACCGCCAAAATCCTTTACTTTATCCCAAAGACCTGTAAGGAACTCTCCTAATCGTCTTGGAAGGACTCTTATTTCATTCCATATTCTTGTTACAAGCCTACGGAAAAGCCCTATTATTTTTCCAATTGCCTTTCCAACAGCCCCCGGAATACTTGCTATTGCGTCTCCAAAAAACACAAAAAATCCTACTACTTTATCTCCAATCCATACTATACCTTCTCCTACCAACGCAAAAAAGCCTATGACTTTATCGAAAAGCCATTCTGCTTTATCCTTAATCCATGAAAAAACCACTCCAGCATTATCAAAGATAGCTTCTATGACAGTGAGAACCTTTAAGATTATTACTCCAATTAGTGCAAGTACACCCTGTAGAACAAGAAAGACAGGTTTGAGGATTTTAAAAAGCGCGCAAACGCGCGGAGCTATTTTTTCTTAAAAAATATAACATATTTTCTAATCAGCGGAAGCTCCTTCGGATCACAGCATAACCTTTCTATATCATACTCGGTAAAAACAATGCCGCCTTTATAAAAATAAGCGCGCAACTCCGATTCGCCGCCTCCCAGACCATGCAACCATATAAATGGAACACCCGGTCTTGTTTCGGCAAACCTGCCTAAATTCATTTTATTATCTTTTTTAACAGAACCACCACTATCATTTTTTTCACGATAATTACTATGATAACGATCTCTTTTGATGTCAAGAAATCTCCCATTTTGGTCATACGTAACTTGACAAGTCGCTTCTTTCAATAACTCAAAATCCAAACCTGAGTCTCTATTTTCCAATTTGACTAATTCAAAAGAATCAAAAACGTAGGTTCCCTCAAAAGTTTTTAAATAATCGCCCGTCAGCATCTTTGCCGAATCAGGTATAGAGCCGGCAGGACCGGCAAATACATATTTATAGCTCTTCCAATACAAATGTTCCACATTATGCCCCAAATACTCAATCTGCACTTTCCCGTGGTTCAGTTCCAAATAGGTTTTGTCGTGAGTGTAGACTCCCGATTCATCGCGCTCTAATAATATAGTTCGGCGAATTATCGTTTTGCCTTCGAAAACATCAATTTCATTGATATAGACCTGGTTGTCTTTAAGAAACAGAAAAAGTATTTCTGGTTTGCGCTCATCATTGGCAGAATCAGGACTTTCCTGTATGTAATACCCTGCACCGTTTCTTACATCATCCAATGAAACCTCGCCTGTAATTAATGGAGGGATGCGCTTCCCCGATTTTTCGCCCAACATTGGTCTTTTGGCAAAAGAAACGGCAACCTCCTTTGCAATATCTTTTTCAATTGGTTTGACGTATGCGCCGAAACACCAGCCGGTAATCTCGGTTTGGCTTACAACCTGGAGCCATTTATCGGCTATGTTATTGATCGTATCGGCCTTGCCTTCCTTAATAATATTTACTGCCGTATACTGCGGCAGCGTAAATATTATTGCAGAATTGGCATCATCGCTGACCCTCAACCGCAGGTTAGTATTTGTATAATGCGTAAATCTGGGCGGTACAATTTCAGCCTGTTGCATAATTTCAGGTTGGGGTTTGCAAACAAGAAATATTCCCAAAATAAAGAGAAATATAAATAGTAAAAATTGCTTTTTCATAATCTATTCCTAAGAGCGCAGGAACATAACCTGTCAAGAACATTTTACCTGCTCAGAGCCGGGCTTTTCACCGGCAAACGCCCGACAGCCTTGTCGAAATGCAAGACATTGCCGCCTCCACCGGCTAATTTTGTTCTTGCCGAAAGAAGCGGTTAAAAATAATATATCTTAAAATCCTTAAATCCAAAATAATTATGAGGCTTGAAAAATGAATAAAAAACTGATCTACCTGCTTGCCGGTTTTGCAATAGTATATTTAATGATTGGCGCGGGCGCCGACTTTTATACAAATTATGTTTGGTTCAAAATAAACAACGGAAGCGTTATATTTTGGACTCTCTTTTTATCAAAGCTCAATACAGGCCTCATTTTCGGTATAATATTTGCCGCGCTTCTCTTTGCAAACCTGCTCGCAATGAGGCTTGTAGGCGGGAGGGGACGCATCTTTACCCGCAACATTCTCGACAGGCTGCGCATACAAGGCATCCCTTATTCTAAAAAAATCTTCTTTCTTGCAAGCATCTCTTGCGCTGTACTATTATGCGCAGTAATGGGAAGCGCCGCGGCCGCCTACTGGAAAGAATGCCTGCTCTTTCTGAATCCGGTTCCGTTTGACGGCTTCCCTAAAGATCCGGTTTTTTCTAAAGATATAGCCTTTTTTACTTTCTCCCTGCCATTCTACCGTTTTGTGTTCGGGTGGCTCATGGCGTCTTTTGTCATAATCACAATACTTTCCGTATTTTTTCACGCGCTGAACGGCGGAATACGCCTTGCAAGAGGTTTTGAGATGTCCCTTTTTTCAAAGGCTCATATATCCGTGCTCGTAGGAATAATGCTGCTCATAAGCGGCATCGGCTATAAATTATCGACATACGGGCTCCTCTTGAAAGAAACCGGCAAATTTTTCGGACCCGGTTATACCGCCATACATGCCAATCTTGCAGTCTATAATATATGTATGGCGCTTTCATTCATAGCCGCCGTATTGCTTTTTTCGAACGTAATAATCAAAAGCCTGAAAATGCCGTTTTTTGTAATCGTATCGCTGTTATCAATCTATTTCGCAGCCGGAGTAATAGTCCCCTCGCTCGTGCAACGCTTCATTGTAGACCCCAACGAACTTGACAAAGAAAGGCAATACATAACAAACAACATCCAATTTACCCGCATAGCTTACGACATAGAACGCATAAAAGAAATAAACTTCGCCAATAAAAAGACTCTCACTTACAATGATATAAGAAACAACAGAGACACCATTGATAATATAAGGCTATGGGACTGGAGGCCGCTCAAACATACATACAGACAGTTGCAGGGACTCAAACAGTATTATTTTTTCAACGATGTCGATGTTGACCGCTACATAATAAACGGCAAGAAAACCGCTGTAAACATCTCGGCGCGGGAACTCGACATCGGAGGCCTGCCCTTTAGAAATGTCTCATGGCAAAACCGCCATCTTATATATACCCACGGGTACGGCATTGTTAAAAGTTTGGTAAGCCGCATAACCTCAGAGGGACAGCCTCAAATGCTGATTTATGATATACCGCCAAAATCAGAGACAGGAATGGAAGTGACGCGCCCGGAAATATATTACGGCGAGCATAAGAATCCATATGTAATAACCAATACTACAGTAACGCCCGGCGAATTTGACTACCCTTGGGGAGACGAAAACAGGTATACAACATATGAGGGAAGCGGGGGCGCAGAACTCAATTCGTTTTTCCGCCGCCTCATGTTTGCCATAGCAAATAAAGACATCAACATCCTTATATCGAAAAATGTAAAAAATTACAGCCGCATACTCTATAACCGTAACATCATCAAAATGATAACGACTATGACTCCGTTTATCAATATTGATACAGACCCATACATTGTACTTTCAGAAGGACGCCTGTACTGGATAATCGACGCATTTACCACATCTGACCATTTCCCCTACTCTACTCCGGTACAGTTGGCAAATCCGTATAAAAAAATAAACTATATACGCAATTCGATAAAAATAGTCATCGATGCCTACAACGGCACAATGAACTACTATATTATAGATAAAGAAGACCCTATGCTTGCGATATATGCAAAAATATTTCCCGGCTTTTTTAAAGAAAAATCGGAAATGCCTGTGGGTATTCAGGAACATCTGCGCTATTCCTGCTATATGTTTACCATACAGTCAAACGTACTCCTAAGATACCACATGACCGACCCGACCATATTTTATAACAATGAGGATGTCTGGCACATAGCAAAGCAGATATATGAAAACAAAGAAGAAGAAATAGAGCCGTATTACCTTGTAACGAGCCTCCCGGACGAGAAAAAGACCGAGTTTCTCCTTATAGTGCCTTTCACGCCGTATAAAAAAAATAACATGATAGCTTTTTTAACGGCCAAGTGCGATATCGAAAGCTATGGAGAACTCAAACTCTACCTGCTTCCCAAAGATAGGCTCTCTTACGGTCCTTTACAGCTTGAAGCGCGCATAAATCAGGATCCCGAAATATCAAAAGAACTGACATTATGGAGCCAAAAAGGTTCAAGCGTAATAAAGGGCAATATGATGGCAATACCAATTGAAGAATCCATACTATTTATAGAACCGCTCTACCTCAAGGCAGAAACAAGCGAGATGCCCGAATTAAAACAGGTTATCGTATCATTCGACGACAGGATAGTAATGGAAGAAAACCTGTCCGCAGCCATTGAAAAGCTTTTTTATGGAAGAACGTCATTGCGTGAAGAAAGACAAACCGACGACCATAAGCAATTCATGCGGGAACTCACAGACAGAGCCTTTAACCATTACATGAGAGCCGAAAACCACATGCGAAACGGCAATTGGAAAGATTACGGCGCAGAATTGGAACGCCTTAAAGACATTCTTACTCTTATGAAAAACGAAGGAAACAAGTGAATCTTGAAAGAGGAAGCGGCATACTGCTGCATATAACAAGCCTTGGAAGCGAAGAATTCTCGGGCACAATGGGACAGGAAGCTTATGATTTTGCCGATTTTCTACACAAAAGTGGAATAATGTACTGGCAAATACTGCCTCTGGGGCCCGTTTCGGGCGGGATGTCTTATTCGCCATACTCCTCCCCCTCGACTTTTGCAGGAAACCCGCTGTTTATAAGCAACAGTGAGCTTGCCAAGGCAAAATGGTTCGATAAAAAAATAAACTTCCCGGCAAATAACCCGGAACAGGTTGATTTTGAACGGGCCGCTTCTTTTAAAACGGCTATTCTAAAAGAAGCATGTTCAGCGTTTTTCGAGGCGGAAGACACCGAACATGCACAATACAACTCTTTTTGTGCAGCTAATGCCTTTTGGCTTGAGGATTTTGCCCTGTTTACTACACTCTCGCAAAAATTCGGCTCAAATAATTGGCGCGTATGGCCTGATGCCGCCCGCACAAGACAGCCTGAAGCCATACGCGCCTTTTCAGACGAACTCAAAGAAGAAATCCGTCTGCATAAATTTACACAATATATATTCTTTTCGCAGTGGACGCGCCTTAAATCATACTGTAATTCAAAAAACATAAAAATTATAGGCGACATACCCCTTTACGTAAGCCTTGACGGCGCGGATGTCTGGGCCAATCCGGACATTTTTCAACTCGATAAAGACTATAATCCGACCTTCGTTGCCGGCGTACCGCCCGATTATTTCAGCAAAACCGGACAACGCTGGGGCAATCCTCTTTATAAATGGTTTAATTATGAATGGTCTAAAAGAAAGAAAAAACTCTATAAACCCACGCTCAAATGGTGGACAGCCCGTTTAAGACACCTGATAGCCCAGCATGATATAGTAAGAATCGACCATTTCAGGGGGCTTGAATCGTACTGGGCCATTCCTTCCAGCGAAGAAACGGCTGTAAACGGCGAATGGCTGCCGGGGCCCGGACTGCCGTTTTTTGAAAAACTCAAAAAAGAACTCGGCAGCCTTCCATTGATAGCCGAAGACTTAGGCGTAATAACCCCTGAAGTCGAAAAACTCAGGGATTCCCTTGCCCTGCCGGGCATGAAAATACTCCAGTTTGCCTTTGACGGCAACGGCAGGAACCAATACCTGCCGCATAACATCGAGAACACAAATTGCGTAATTTATACCGGCACACATGACAACGATACAATAAATGGCTGGTTCTATGGCAGTGAAACCGACAGCGGCAGGCAATATATAATGAGCTATCTTGATACCAACGGGTTTCAAGACATACACAGGAGGCTTATGCGCGCAATTTACGCCTCAAGCGCCCGGGTCGCAATCATGCCAATGCAGGATATATTAGGCTTAAGCAACGAACATAGGATGAATACCCCAGGTACTGTAGGCAATAACTGGAAATGGCGTTGCAAAAAAAAGCATTTTACCGAGGAGTTGGCACAAAAACTGAACTTTTCAGGCCAACTGTACAACAGAAACAAAGACGCCTAAATCAGTTCACCTGTCTCCGGAACCTCTGCGGCGTCCGCTTGACCATTTAAACTATATAAGTCAACGATTTTCAGATTTGCCAATTATTGGTTAAATTTTTCTGAGTTATTGTCCCTATTTTATAATTAATGCATTGACATAAAAACTCTCAGAGCATATATGAAATATGCAAAAAAACGCGAAACTATTTTTTGCTTTATATGCTTATCATGTCGCTATTTTGGTAAGATTGTCAACATTTTTACACAGGGAGAACAACCATGTACAAGATCGAAAAAAAAGAATACGGTTACAAAATCACATTTGGCGATTTCATGGATGCAAATGAAATGAAACAATGGGTTGAAGAAACTAAAGTCGCATTACAAACAGCGCCGAAAGCATTTGGAAACTTAATAGATATGAGAACATTAAGGCCTTTAGAACCTGATGCGGAAGAGTATATGCAAGAAGGGCAAAAGCTATATAAAGAGAAGGGCATGAACAAGTCTGTTGTAATTTTAGCAAATGAAATCATACAAAAGCAGTTCAAAAGAATTGGACAAAAATCGGGTATTTATGAATGGGAGCGCTATATTGATGCAAAATCTAATCCAAATTGGGAGAAAACTGGAATAGATTGGCTTCAAAATAACATAGATCCAGATAAATAATTCGCCCTGTTGAACAAATTTATCGCCACCGTTAGAGAATAATAATTTTCCGTTCGGTATCTTTGTATAAGCATGGTATCCTTGAGATACTGTAGGCGATAACTGTAAATGGCGTTGCAAAAAAAAGCATTTTAGCGAGGAGTTGGCCTAAAAACTGAACTTTTCAGGCCAACTGTACAACAGAAACAAAAACACCTAAATTCGTTCACCCGTTTCCGGAATTTCAAAATAGCCTTCAAAATTGCATTCGAGAGCTTCGGCAATTGATTTAAGCTCTTTTGCGCTAAAATTGTCCCTTTTCAGCTTATTTGTTATATTACTTGCGGTACAGTCTAACATTTTAGCCAACTCGCTGACCCCAGTATTCCTTTTTATAAGTAATATTCGTATTTTTTCAGAAAACATTACAACCTCTGCAACGTACGCTTAGCCATTATAAGCTATGAAAGTCAATAATTTTCAGATTCGCCAATTATTGAGTGTATTTTTAAACTAAATAGTTTAAAAAAATTCTAATAAGTTAATTTTTTCTGAATTATTGTCTCTATTTTTCAATTAATGTATTGACACAAAAACTCTCTGGGCAACTATTATTCATTGCCTCAATAATAATATAGCCAAAAAATAAAACTCCGCGTCGCTTTGCGGGGAGAAGTAATAGAAAGATGACTTCCCGGCGGCTTGCCGCCGGGAAGTCATAAACCGACAGAATCCTTTCGCAGAGCCGCAGAGACAGTTTTTTGGCGCTTAAAAATTTTCAAGAGTTTCTTTTTAAAAGTTTCTATTTAAATGGCATAGTCAGAGTTCACATATACACAAGACGGAACAATGAGTATGAAAGACGCATCAGCAGAGATTCTTATATGTAAAGAATCTGAAAGGAGGTACGCAATGAAAGACGCACTGTCTAAAATCGTTGGTAAGGAGAACGTAAGTGATACGCCAGGCGATCTTGCCCTGTATTCACGCGATCTAAGTCTTCTTCCAGCAGGAAGTCCGGACATCGTTGTATGGCCGGGAAGCGCCGAGGAAGTTGGAGAAGTTGTAAAGTTTGCAAATAACGCCAACGTCCCTGTCGTCCCAGTGAGTTCAAGAACTCACGTTTACGGCTCAACCATCCCAAAACAGGGTGGAATTGTTGTCGATCTCAGAAGGTTGAATAAAATTCAAGAGATCAACAAAGATGACCGTTATGTCAGATTAGAGCCTGGAGTGACTTGGAAACAACTCACCGAAACGCTCGACAAGGAAAACATGAGGGTAATTATGCCTCTCCTTCCACGTCCTGACAGCTCAGTTTTAACATCTCTTCTTGAAAGAGAAGTTTCAACAAACATAGTTTATGACTATGGTGAGCCCACACAGTCTATGCAAATCGTGTGGTCAGACGGTACTCTATTTAGAATGGGTTCAGCTTCAGTAAACAACTTTCCGGATTCTATATCCAGGGGAGCAAACCCATCAGGTCCAGGTCTCGACTTCTATCGTTTCATCCAGGGAGCACAGGGAACCATGGGCATAGTTACATGGATCAGCATGAAGATTGAGCACAAGACAAAGATTGACAAAATATTCTTTGCTCCTGTCGAAGATCTCGAATACGCAAACAACTTCTTGCACAGGATACTGCCAAGACGTATTGGTCAGGAATGTTTGCTGTTGAACAATGTTGACCTTGCAGCAATACTCTCAGACAACACAAAAGAGTATGAAGAACTCGCAGCAAAACTTCCACCGTGGACTCTCGTTCTCACAATAGCCGGTCATCTGAGAAGACCGGAAGAGAAGATCGCATTGGAAGAAAAATTCCTCCAGGAAGTTCTCCAGGCAGAATACAGCAGCTTGGAACTTACTGACAGATTAGCAGGATTTCCGGGACTCGGCAAAAAGGTTCTCTCTCTTCTGAGAAACCCATGGCCGGCAGACAAGAAATACTGGAAAAACAACTTGAAGGGCGGATGTCAGGACATTCTCTTTATATCCAGACCGGCAAAAGTAAAAGAGTACGTAGCTATTATTGATGAAGTTGCGGCTAAGAACAACTATCCTATAGCCAATATAGGCAAGTATGTTCAACCAATTGAACACAATCGTGCAACTCATGTAGAATTCAGCTTCTTCTACAATCCCGAAAACGAGCAAGAAAGACAGCAAATAGCTCAGCTTAACCGCGAAGCTATCGTCGCTCTTATGGATAAGGGAGCGTTCTTCTCAAGGCCTTATGGAGATGCGGCAGCGATCGTTTACGACCGCGCAGCTAACTACACAATGGCATTGAAACGCGTCAAGAAAGTGTTCGATCCTAAAAATATCATGAACCCGGGAAATCTCTGTTTCTAAGGGAGGAGGAAATATGTCATCAGTGCTTAACAAGGAATTTGGCGACCGCTATGATACGCCGAGAACTCCCCTGGCTTTCGACATAACAAAGCTGGAAAACTTTGTATATGAGATGCAGCATTGTATCAAATGCAAAGGGTGCTATTGGGTAGAGCACACTTACAATCCGGGAATGAATTTCCCGAACAGATGCTCCAGTAACTACTGGAACGACTTCGACGCCTATGGCGCGATGGGTAAAATGAGAATAGGTATTGGAATTTACGAAGGACGCCTCGCTTGGACTCCTGAGCTCCTCGAAATCATGTATGCCTGTACTCTCTGCGGCTCTTGCGATGTCGGATGTAAGCGTAACCTCGACCTCGAAATTGAGCTTGCTCTTCAAGCTCTCCGCGTAAAGGCCGTTCAGGACGGAGCTGCTCCGCTTCCTGCACACAAAAAAATTATTGATAACATCAACAGCAAGAAAAACTACTGGGGTTCAGGAGACAGCAAAAGCAAGTGGGTTGCCGACGTTAAACCCGCCGACAAAGCTGATGTTCTCTATTTTGTTGGATGCTCGTCATCTCTCGTAAATCCTTCAGTAGCTCAAGCTACCGCCAAAATTTTTCAGGCAACCGGAACTCCGTTCATGCTTCTTAAGGACGAAGAGTGCTGCGGAAATACCGTATTCTCCGTAGGCGACTGGGACAATGCCAAAAAAATAGCGGAAAAAAACATAGCTGCCGTAAAGGCAAGCGGCGCCAAAAGCATCGTAACAAACTGCGCCGAATGCTACCGTATGTGGAAAGTTGACTATCCGAAGCTTCTTGATATAGCTACAGACGCTCTCGGATTTGAAATAGTCCACATAATTGAGTTTGCCGCTAAAGCTCTTGCCGACGGAAAACTCAAACTTACTAAACCGGTTGATGCTCGTTTCACATATCATGACGCTTGCAGCGTATCACGTACTTCCGACAAATGGGTTCCATATAAGGGAGAGCGCGGCTGGATGGGTATGATATTCCCGGGACTTCTCAGAAGACGCGGACGTGAAGGTCTCTACAAACAATCGCGCGATCTGTTGAACGCTATCCCAGGCGCCACTTTCACCGAAGGCATAAGGATTCGCGAGAATACTTTCTGCTGCGGCGGCGGACGCGGAGCTAAAGAAGCGTATCCGGATTATGCAAAAGTATCAGCCAATCAGAAGCTAAAAGAAGTTAAAGCTGTGGGCGCAGAAGTTGTAGTAAGCGCATGCCCATGGTGTAAAAGCAACTTTAGCCAGGTCATCAAAGAAAACGGCGACGAAATTCAGGCTATCGACATTACTGAAATAATCGCCAAGGCAATATAAGGAGGTCTTACGATGGCTATAAATCAACAGGCTTACAATGCTATAAAGGCAGTTGTAGGGGAAAGGTACATATCAGCCGATCCGGCTATAATGGAATCATACCGTTCAGGTCCTGGCGGGTATGAAAACAGCACCGGATATGAGCGCGTTATGTGCTGTCTTCCTCATGCCGTTTGCCTTCCTAAGAACACAAAGGAAGTACTCGCTATTATAAAAATTTGCAACCGCTACGATGTACCTTATGTTCCTTATTCAACAGGTTTCTACGGTCCTCGTACCCATTGCCACGTTGAAAACGAACTCATAGTCGATCTCAAGAGACACAATGAGTTTGAAATGGACGAAAGGCATTTCTACTTTAATGTAGGTTCAGGCGTAACTCTTGCCGCTTTACAGCAAGAATCCTTGAACAAGGGAGCTTATACAATCATAGGCGGCGGCGGCGCGCAGTGCTCCGCTATATGTAACCTCATAGGTGACGGCTGGTCGCCCCTGAGCTTAAGAGTAGGTCTTCCTCACAGACGTATTCTCGGCACAGAAGTTGTTCTTCCTGACGGAGAATACCTTGAACTTGGTTCACTTTCTTACACAGATGACCCATTCTGGGGAGAAGGCCCGGGTCCCGACCTGAGAGGACTTTTGAGAGGATTTACAGGTCTTCGCGGCTGCCTCGGCGTTGTAGCTAAAATGGCTATAAAAAGCCTTCCGTTCCAGCCGGAACCGCTTATTCCAAGTGGAGTTGCTCCTAACACTACCCTTCTGCTTCCGGTTGGCCGCGTAGCATGGCAGAACTACCTCGTTCCTACTAAAGAAGCGCAGGTTAAAGCTATGTTTGAAATAGGCCACGCTGAAATAGCGGCTGCTTGTACAAAGGTTCCTAAATTCTGGAGAGCCATTGCTAAAGCAGAAGACAAAGAAGAGTTCTGGAAACTATGGCTCGTTGAAGACGAAGAAAGTCTCAGGAACTTCTTCATCGTTCGCGTACTTGTTGTAGGTTACACATCTCGTGAAGATTACGATTATCAAATGAGGGTACTCAATGACATTTTGGCAGAAGTCGGCGGAAAAGCAACTCCGACCAAACCTTCTGACGAGTCATGGATCAAAAATGCCGACTCTGCCGGTATGTGGCTGATGTGCGGTGGTTATGTATCTGTTGACTACATCATTGAAACTCTGTCTCAAGCTACTCAGCACGGTCTCACATACGCAGAATTGAAACGCAAATATACTCCTCCGCTAATGCCAGACTTCGGAGATCCAGGTTGGTTCCAAAACTTTGAATTGGGACATCAGGGATACTCTGAGTTCCTCATTTACTGGGATGTGCGCGAAGATATCAGCGGCGTAGACCAATTCTATGTAGATACATCAAAGATGAATATTCAGCATCGTTACTATACATCTTTGATAGGCCCGCATCAGCCGATGTATTTGACAGGCCCGCAGTATGGCCCCAACTACCACATCTGGATGCTCAAGGTCAAAGATGAGTTCGATCCCAAGTGGCTCAGCCATCCTCCTGTACCTCTAGCGCACGATGCTTTCGTAGATCGCGCTCACTGGATGCAGGCAATCAAGGATTGGAATCCGCCCAAGGAATCCGAATTTCCTGTTCCAAAAACCTTTACCTATCCGAAAGTGGATATCGACAAGATTCCTCTAAACGGCGCTTTGGTAAAAGGCACTCTTTACAAATAGCCTCAAAACGTATCAATCAGGCGGGTTTTATAACCCGCCTGATTTTTTAAACAGCAGGTGTCAAATTCAAAAAAAACAAACAACAACATAAAGATAGGAGAAATTGAGTATGGAAAGTATGCCATGGTGGACCCCTGAACAAACAGCTTTTATGAAAGAAGTAAAAGAGTTTGTCAAGACTCTAGCCCCATTTGAGGCAAAAACGAGATGGACGAGGGAATTTCCCTTTGAAATCTACGAAAAAATAGGCGCCAAAGGCTATATGGGCGCATGTATCCCGAAAGAATACGGCGGATTAGGACTTGGCGCTACAGGCGCTTGCATTATCGCTGAAGAATTTCACTCTGTAATGCCTGGTATCGGAAGATTCATCGTCGGTAACATGAACGGCGGGGTAAGACAGGTCATAGAACACGGTAATGAAGCTCAGATGAAAAAATACCTTCCGGCCATAGCAAAATGCGAATTGGGCGCTGTTGTTATAACAGAGACAGTTGCCGGAACCGACGCAGCCGCAATAGCGCTGACAGCAAAAAAAGAAGGAGACCATTACGTCCTTCACGGAAAAAAACGTTTCATCGTTGGCGCAGGCGTTGCCGACCGTTACTTGGTATATGCTGTAACAGATCCCAATCCTGAGTCTGTAAAGAAGCGTAAACACCTTACGGCCTTCTTTGTACAAAGAGGAACCCCGGGATTTACAACAGAAAAAATTAATGAAATCCTCGCTTTCGAAAACGTTCAAAACGGCTCTCTCGACTTCAATAATGTAAAAATTCCTATTGAAGACAGACTCGGCGAAGAAGGCGAAGCTTGGGAAATCATGATGGGCGGCCTCAACTTTGAAAGAACCGTTATATCGGCCGGAACATTGGGCTGGCAGAGACTTCTTTTGAACTACTGCTATCCTTATGCTCAAAGAAGGGTGCAGTTTGGAAGACCAACTATCGACCAATCAACAAATCAGACTAAATTGGCCAACATGGTATCAAGGCTCAAAGTAATGAGAGCGGCTATATATCATACCGCCAACCTCTGGGATCTTGAAAAAGATGTAAGCGTTGAAGCAAGCGTAATGAAGTCTTTCGGCTGTGAGATGACTCTTCTTTCAGCTATGGATGCTACACAGTTACTCGGCGGCGACGGCGTGAATCGCTTTTACCCGGTACAGAACATATTTGAAGTTGCAAAAACAGAGCATATAGCCGGCGGAACCATAGAGGCTTGCCATCTGACCATATTCAGATCGGCGATGAAAGACTTGAGAGAAGATATTCAGATGCCGCGCCGCGTGCTCGACAAAGAAATCGGCGTTCCGGTTCCTGATTATTCAGCTCCTTCTAAGATTGCTCTGAACGAAGACAATCTGTTAAAAGTTCTTGGCGAAGATTACAAGGTCAATCCAGGTCTGCACATGACTTTACCTGACATCAAGCAGTATATTGAAGGTGACGATGCCGCTATAGCAGCCACCATAGAAGCGCTTGAAAAACAGGGACTTGTTATGGTTTACAGGACCAGAAAAGGCGTAGAACTTGCAAAATCAACTTATGCCGGTCTTGAAAAAGCCTTCCCAAGAGAAGAGTACAGATGGTTCCCGGATTGGGCGCTTCAAGACAAAGACAGAAGAATATTCTGATAACTCGTATCATATGCTTCACGAAAGAGGGCTGTAACAGCCCTCTTTTTTTATCTCTTTTTTTATCGAGGTTGCTGAAAAATCTATGGACGCTCATACAGAGGCGTAAAGTTCTTTTTCGCGCTGAGCCCGACTATGTCACGCTAAGCCTGACATAGTTACGTCTTTGCGACTGCGAGTATGACGAAGCAGGAAGCAATCCAGAAAATGTCACATTATGTTATTGTGTCCGTGAAATAAACAATGTGGATTGCTTCGGGCTTGCGCCTCTACCAATGACGGCGGCAATCATCTATTTATACCACTTTTTTGTGTGTCCGTTTTATGGAGTCAGCGCAAAAAATTCATTTACCTTAACAATCCACTTGACATCTTTGACTCATTTGAAATAAATGCGGAAAATTTAATAAAGTGATATAATTATGAAAATAAAAATAATTGCAACGACCATCCTGCTCATTATTGTCCAAACCGCCCCTAACTTTGCAATGACTGCCGATGAAGTTATGGAAAGATTCAGAGGGCGGATGCACAGCGCAGGAAAATTATCGGGAACCATTTTATGGGGTTCGGATACGGGCACGCCTTACGCAGGCAGTTTTAAGTACATGCCGGGCAAAATATTTGTTAGAT